>Ga0116153_10000286_pt1 | contig 71849 bp, 129 predicted proteins | sample AD_UKC028_MetaG_FD_89896 | JGI IMG/M metagenome (GOLD analysis project Ga0116153, IMG submission 89896) | Active sludge microbial communities of municipal wastewater-treating anaerobic digesters from USA - AD_UKC028_MetaG | ecosystem: Engineered > Bioreactor > Anaerobic > Digestate | place...
AAAAAACAGCCCGATAAAATCGAGCTGAATTTTCTGGCTGTTTCCCAGTGTAGAATTGTTTCCGTTCTATTGGAGAATTTCTTTCTCCGCATAGCCAATAAACGGTTTGGCGACATCCTTTAACAGCTCCCTGTCGAGTTCTATAATGCTGTCAGGAATAGTAGCGTAGGCTGGAATCGAACCAGCGACCTCTGGAATATGAGTCCAGCAAGCTACCCCTGCTCTACCACGCTGTATGGTGCAAATATAGATATTTTAATTTATCAAACAATATTTTTATCAAAATATTTGTTATTCTAAATAATACTTTTTATATTTGTCAAACAAAAGGTTATCATTTAATAAAAAGCAAATTATGCCCTATTTAAGCGAAAAAATAATCATTGCCAACACTGAGCATGACCGAAGAGTAAAAATGTCTCCAGAGCAAAAAATTGAAGCTATTGAGTTGAGAAAAAATGGTGCTACTTATTTGAGCATTGCTAAGGTTTTTGGTGTTTCTAAATCACTAATAATGTTTATCTGCAAGCCAGAGGCTTTAGAGCGAAATTTAGCACTCAGAGAAGAGCGTGGTGGCTGGAAACAATACTACAGCAAAGAGTCTCGTAGAAAGGCTCAAAAAGAAACTAGAAGCCATAAGCAGGGGCTTTTCCTTGAAGGCAAAATAAAAATTGATGAAGAGTTAAATAAATCCTAGATATTAATATTAAAAACCGAGAAACAATGAACACAGCACAAAGAAAATTTTTAATTGAAAAGATTACAGAAAAAGCAAAAGCAAGAATTCGAGCCTTAGAACAAAGCAAAGAAACAGCTCCTTCTGCATCAAATTACATTTTTAAGGCTATTTTAAACGGTAAGCTTAAATTACAGCCAGATGAAATTACCCTCAAAGCAATTGAGCAAAAAGCTATCAAAGCAAAAGAGGGCGATAATTGGCTGTCGGAAGAAAGAAATTGGAGTGCAAGCGGAAACTTTATTAAATTAAACCTCACAGACCTGTTAGTTGTTCCAGAGGATTACTTTATTGAGTTAGAAAAAGTAAAGGCTCACAACCAAGCTATAAACAAAGAAATAGCTGAACTACAAATGCAATTAGACACAATGGAAGTCAGAATTCAACTTGCCAGCGATAAAAATCTACAGTCGTTAATTAATGATATTGATGATATGGGCGACGTTAAGTTGGTAGACAGTCACTTGAAACTTTTAAACAAATAATTATCATGGCAAAATTAGATATGAGCTTTTTACCAGACGGAATTTCTGGTGTGTGGGAAATAACTAGCTTTACAGTTGGCAAAGAAATTTCTCAATTATTATCGATTATGCAAACTGGCAGAGGAGTTCCAGCTGGTAACTACAAAAAACTGTCAAGAGGCGGTATTGTTGTAATGAGCAATACCCCAGACGAAATTAGAGACTTTTTACACTTTACTAGCACGGCTAAAGGTTCGGTGTTAATTAACGGCTTAGGATTAGGCTGTGTAGTCAAGGTTTTGCTTGACAAACCAGAGATTAAAAAAATAACCGTAATTGAGCAATCAAAGGACGTTATTAGATTGGTTTCTCCTTACTTTACAGATAGTCGTTTAGAGATTATCCATGCGGACGCTTTCACTTACGAAGTGCCAAAAGACGCACAGTATGATGCCGTTTGGCACGACATCTGGGACAATATTTGCGGTGACAACATAAAAGAAATGAACCAGCTTCACAAAAAATATAAAAAACACACGCAATGGCAGGATAGCTGGGCAAAAAAACTTTGCCAAAAACACAATAGAGAAGAGAAAAAATGGGAAAAAACGAAAATGTTTTTAAATAGATTGTCCTAAAATGAGCCTACAATAAATTATAAATATTTTTCCAGAGGAAGAATTTTTAAAAGCAGACGGTTTTGATGAAGCTATAATTGGTGTTTGCCCACTGTCTTTTCGGATAGCCTACAGCATAACAAAGTGCATAGAAATTTTAGAACGAGAAATGAGCACAGAAGATGCACATGAGTATTTTAATTTCAATGTTATAGGGTCTAGTGTTGGAGAAAAAACTCCTATTTTTTTGTACATGTAACTTTTAATAAAAAATATATTGTATTATTAATAATATTATTTATATTTGTGTATAATTTAAAAAATGTAGTAACATGGCAAACATTGTAGAAGTAATTTTTGATGACGGAGAGGTTATCAGCATTGGCGAAATTAAGCCGTTTAAGTCCTCAGATAATCCCGCAGAAAACAGACAGAACCAGAGAATTTATATGCGTCAATTTTCAAAATTTCAAAAAGAAGTTTTAGAACATTTTGATAATGATATTTTGACCGAATATGCAAAAGACTGGCTTGACTTAATTGAAGAAGGCGAATGTGATTGCGAAGAAAAAACAATTGAAGATTTTGATAGCGAGGAATTAATGAGCGAATTAAAAAGCCGTAATCTTATGCCAGCCCAAACTATTGTAAATGAATTGTTTTTACAGCGTTTCGCAAAAATTTCTAGCATTTCTAATCCGCTAGAAATAGATTCCATACTAACTGAATTAGAAACTAAACTTAAAATTTTCGCATGAGCAAAAAAATCTATTTAAGCGGTAAAATAACTGGTATTGAAGTTGAGGCAATTGACATTTTTGAAAATGCTGAAATACTACTTTCAACTATGGGCTACAAAGTCGTAAACCCGATGAAACTAAATCACAACCACGACAAAGACTGGCACAGCTACATGAAGGTTGATATTAAGGAATTATGCGACTGTGACGAAATTTACATGCTTCAAAACTGGACAGACAGCAAAGGAGCTATTATCGAGCACACTATTGCTTTATGGCTGGGTCTAAAGATTATTTACGAGCCAAAACCCGAAGACGCTACGGTTATGATATTTGTAACGCTTGACGGAACTTTTGAAGTTGTAGAGTGCTGGAGGACTAAATATAAAGGCTATTCACATGGAGAAAGAGCTATGGCGGACGGTTTTGCTAGCTACGAAAAAGCGTCTGAGTTTTGTTTTAAAAGAAATTTAAAAGTAATTAAACAATGAAAGATTTAAAAAAATTCACATCAAAAGAGGTTATTTTTTGCTCAAATTATTTGGAAGTTTTGGCAATTGCAAAGCAGATGCACGATGCAAAAATTAATTGGTACAACACCGAACCGTTTTTTTACCAAAACAATTTTAATGCAATCAATGTTGAGTTAATCAAGGAGCTAATTGATTCAAATGATTTTGTTTGGATACCGAAAAAAAACATGTACTACAGTTTAGCGAAAGCAAAAAATGCAGGTTGCTTTGTACACCTTGCTATCGACTATATTGACCCAGATGCCGACTACGAATTTGGCGGTTCTATTTCTCCAGAAGTTTATGTGTCAAAAAGCTATTATCCTAAAAATTGGATTGGCGGACAGCGATTAAAAGGAACAATGGGCTATCTTAATTGGAAGTATGCGGTTTTGTCTCCATGCGAATTTGGTAATGTTTTGTAGTTTTGTAGATTATGACTCAAAATTTAGTATTTTTGAGCTTTAATCCCTTATTATTATGAACGCAAGTACGAAAAAAATAATTGTTTATTCATTTGTAGCATTAGCTTCTGGCGGAGTTATTTACTTTATTGCTAGCTTTTTTAAAAAGGATAGCATTACAGTCGGAAACACCACTGTAGAACTGGATTCCGAAGAAAAAGAAACTATTCCTGCTCAGTTGCAAATTAAGAACAATTTTTTTGCAGACAAGTTAGCTGAAAGCCAAGAGACCATGAAAGAGTTGTGGTCATCTAAGTAAGCTTTTTAATTACTGATTTTTTTTAAAAGGGTGAAGCTTTTTGCCCTTTTAAAAATTTTATTGCCTACAACCAAGCAAACACATAAATACAACAAACAATGAAAAAAAATTTTTCATTAAAGATTTTTAATCTACTTACCCGACGTGTTTTTCTAATTTCTAAAAAAAGAAAATATGGTTGGAGCTGGCAAGACTGCCAACGCTGGACATCTACATTTTTATTTCAAAAATACAAAGGACAAAAGCTATCTAAAATTAAAGTTACCCAAGTTGACCAAGTCATCAAAGACATGCTCGATAAGGGAATGGATGTTTTACCTGCAAAAAAACAAAAAGGTCAGAAAGCAGGTGCGGTTTCTTATGCAGGTCAGCCCAAACAGCTACAAAATTGTGCTAATGCCTTAGAGCTTACTCCAGCAGACTTATTTAGTGTAGAATGGTGGAATATTGCAAACAGCGAGGTTTGGTTTCGGTTTGAAGATAACTTACCAATGCGTGTTGCCTTCGATAATGTGGTTGATACTGGTGTCGTTTTTAAAAAGGATTTGCCTGAAATGTTGGGTATTCGTGAGAGTTTAAGAAAAGCTTTAGGCGGTGAATACCCAGATGTTGTGTTTAAGGTTCTTGTAAAACAAGGGTCAAAAGACGATGGGAAACCCTGCTCTTATTACGTTTTAGTAACCACAGAAAATAGCTCTTTTGATACCGACAATCCAGAGGAAATAACAGCCTTAACTAGTATTGGTAGCCTTAGTCCCGAAAATATTGAAGAAAAACAGCGTCGTTTAGAGTTGCAAAAACAAAGAAGGGCTGAGAATGAATTGCTGGAAAAAGCCAAAAAGAGAGAGAGACCAAAACAAGTAGAGCCGAAACAAACCGAAGAAAAGAAAAAGCTACCAGTTGGTGTTTATAAGGAGCTTACAAAAATCCTTAAAATGCTAGAGCGTCAATATAAAGAGGGTATATTAACCAGAAAAGAATTTTTGAGTCGTCAACAAATTATTTTAGATAAACTTGACAAAGGAGGTGTAATCTAACAACCAACTAACAAACAAACAAATGGACAAACACATCGAACTTGCTAAAAAACTAAAACAGCTGGCAGACAAAGGTATTGGAGGCGAGAAAATTAATGCCGAGCAAATGCTTAACAACCTTTTAAAAAAACACAACCTTACTTTAGAGGACATCGAAGACGAGGTCAAACAAGACTTTTTTCTACAGTTCACAGACCCGTATCAATGGAAGCTTTTTAGTCAAATTACAGCGTTAATAGACCCAAATATTCCTAAATACGGTAAGTTTCCGCAAAATGTTATTAAAACACATCGTTTGAGAGGCAACTACATGATTACATGTACTGTGTCTCAATTTATTGAAATTCAAGCGATGCACGAATTTTATTTTAGGCTTTACATAAGCGAGCTTGATGTTTTTTACACTGGTTTTTTACACGCAAACAAGCTATTGTTGCCACCAGATGCCGACCAAAAGCCCGAAGACCTTTCAGACGAAGAGCTAGAAAAAGAGCTACGAATTCGCAAGCTATCACAAAGCATTCAAAGCGAGCAATTCCGCAAACAACTTGAACAGAACAACAACTAAAAAAGCTTTTTTTGTGAGGACAAAAATAAAATACTAAAAATATTTTGTATTAATTAAAATATGTTTATATTTGTGTAGCAAACAACAAATCATTTTTAATTTAATACTTTACATTATGCACAAAGAAGTTAACCCAGTTGATGTTTTAGACTACTTTACACTAGAAACCATTGATGTTGTCAAACAAAAAGTTGCTGAAAAAATTTTCAAAGATGTTCCCAAAAATCGTGTAGTTGAAGGTGCGGTTGCCTTTGCGGATGTTCCAATGAAAAACAACGCTCCAGTTAATCTTTTTTTTGAATATAGGGCTATAGACAAAGAAAACAGTCTATGTATTATGGAGATTACTTGTATAATAATCTACACTGATATTCCAGATGTTGTTTTAGACAAGTATAATTTTCACAAAAAACAAGCAGAAAAATACAGAAACAATGAAAGTTAGAAAAATAGATTTCAGAAAAGAGCTGTCTCGGTTTGGATACAACTCAGGAAATGCAGTAGATGTAGATGTCTTAGTCAATCAAATTTTACCTAAAATTTATGAACGGGAGTTGATTATTATAATACAACTGAAAATGTTGTTGGAAATGGATGAGAAAAAAATCAAATGTCTGGAACTAAGTAGGATAAATGATAGAATAAATCATAGTGTAATGGACGCACTCAAAAAAAACACTATGGACTTTAGAGAAGAGCTGGCTATTTGGGGCTACAATGAAGGTAATTCGGTAGATGTAAAAATTTTACTAGACGAGATTTTACCTAAAATTTATGCTGAAATGTATGGAAAAGAAGATTTGAAGTCTTACGGAGAGTTTTGTGTAGCCAAATTTAACGACAAGAAAAAGGTTTCTTTAGTAGAAGAGTATTTTCAACAGTGGGTGAAACAATTTAAAAACAAACAACCATGACCATACATTATTTAAAAACAGCCCCAGAGTATTTTGAAAAATGCTGGCTACAAGAAAAAAAATTTGAAGTTCGTAAAAACGACCGAAACTTTAAGTTGGGTGATTATGTCTGTTTAAAAGAATATGACTCACAAAAAAACTTGTTTACAGGGCGTAGGTTGATGACTGTTATAACTTATATTTTACAGAAATTTATAGCGTTAGACCCTTCTTATGTTGCTTTTTCTTTTAGAATTACTCAGCATATTGAAGGACTGCCTTATGAAAACACCATCAATGAATGAAATATCATTCATAAAATTACAAAAACACAAATAAAACATTGTATATCATACGTTAACAACTAAAAACTAAAAAAATGAAAAAAACAAAAATTCAAGAAAACTGGAAAATGATTAACGATGCCGAAAAAGCAGTTCAAGAACAAACTGGAGACCCAAAGGCAGGGTTTGTTGGTTCGTCTTTTTCTATGGAGGGCTTATATTTAGCAATCCCGTGCATACACAGTCATAAAACAGTGGAAAAGGGCGGAAGAAAATTGACAACAGGTGCAAAACAAACTTTAAATTTAACCCTAAACCCAGCTATTGTGTAGCATATGTTACTGGCTGTGTTTTTAATTCACAACAATGTATTTAGACCATAAAATTATTAGAGAATTTGAAGAATCAAATGGTTACAAAACTATTATTGATAAAAATATCCAAATTGGTAAGTTTTTAGGATTTGAACCTGAAATTGAATGGATGGTAGGAACTGATGAAAGTTCTTGTTTTCATCCTAAATCTTGCGGATATAACGATACTGGAAGTCAAAAAGTAATTGCAGAAAAATGGCTTAATGAACAAAAAGAAAAATACCCAAATGGATGGGTTATAAAAGAAGGAAATCAAGTTATAAAAAGAGAGTATTTTCCAAACTTTCATACTGATTGGAATCATTTAATGGAATGCGTGAAACGATTAAAACTACTAGGAATTGAAATAAATATATTTTCGGATAATATTTTTCAAACTTGGTATGAGGTTTCGCAACATAGCCAGTAACGTCCGAGTGCTTGGCGAATAAGCGGTAAAAAATGCGTAAACTTTCAATTAAGCACCAAACTAACGAAGAAAAAACAAACTTTAAATTAATAACCGAACCCGCTTTTTTGCCAAACACTTGTTATGTGAGGTTGTGGGTTTTTAAAACAAAATGTAAATGAAAGAAACATTTGAAAGCTATTTGCAAAGATTAAAAGATAGACGAACCGAAGATAATTATAAATATACTGATGAAGATTTTGAAAAGTACAAAAATTACATACGTGATTGTTGGCTTACTAATTTAAGCGTTTACAAATGTTTGGAATTTATGTACTTTGAAATTCAATCGTAACAATCTCACATAACGGTCTGGCGGTTGGCGACAGGCGGGATTTTGAAAAACTAAATTTGATACAAGATGAAAAGATTATTTGAAAAACTAAAGTTGATGTTTGCACGTCAGCCCCGCTTGCGCCAAACGTGTGTTAGTGGCTGTTGTTCTACCGAATTTGAACAACACTACAAACATTCTCATACAGATGCTATTGCTTTTGTAAGCAAGTTGCATCACAAAGATTTGTATGAAGTCCTTGACTTGGTAAGTGGTCAATGGATAAAACAGAACTACACTTACTTGGAAGATAATAATGAGCAGGAAACGACACAAAAAATGTTACACGGTTTTCGTATGGGATGGTTGCGTCCTTACAATAGCCGATAACGTTTCTCGGCTTTGCTTTGTTGCGGAAAAGTAAGCCAAAAACTTTGAATTAAAAACAAAAATAACAAATATAAACAGAACATTCAGTTATGCCCGAAACCGCAATAGAGCAAAACCGATGTTATAAGTAGCTTTTTATGGAAGATATATTGATTGAATTTCAAATTTACCTTAATAACAAAAAACTAATTAATAATCACGATTGGGACTTTGAAAAAGAGGCTAAAAAATTTATAAAACAAAGAGTTGTTAAACCTCAAAAATGTAAATGCAGAAAAGCAACTTTTACAAGAACTGTTGATGCTGATTTTAATTGTCTTTGTGGCAAATGTGGTCATCCGATATAGTTCGTTTAAAGTTACTTATAACGTTAAAGCATATATTTCAGTAGCGTAAAAGTAAACAACAAAGTAAAAATTAAACAATTAATAGCCAAACACACACTAACATTAAATTAAGCGTATAGTAGCTATTGAATATATGCAGTGTTAGTAGCTGTGTTTTTATCCACAAAAATTATGAATACAAATGAATTTATTTTACCGATTATTTTAGTTTCTATTTTACTAATTATGATAGTAATAGGAAATATCAAAAAACGTGCTTTTCTGAAAGGTTATAAAAAAGCGGAATTTGATATAACGTCAAGTATGTTAGATAATGCAACTTGGTTTGGAGGTAGACCTATATTTTACAATACACTTTATTTGTTTGCTGTTAAATACAGAAAATACGGATACGTTTCTGCAAGCAGATTTCGTGATGATATTTTAGAAGTTGACCACGAAAAAAGAGTTACAGATTTACCTAAAGAAGAACTTGAACGTATTGTTTAGGTAACATAGCTACTAACGGTTCGTGGCTTTGCTTAGTGGCTGAAAAGCAAGCCTAAATTATTGAATTAAAAACAAATTTTACAAACACAAAACAGTGTTTAAATTTTGCCCGAAACAGCCATTGAGCAAAGCCACTGTTATAACTTCGGCTTATTATGGATAATTTAATGGAACAAGCAACAGGAATTTTACAAGTTTTATTGAAAGAAAAAGACTTTCAAGAATTTAAGGAATTAGATGAAAATTATAATTGCTATGAAAAGAAATCAGATACACCTGATGAACATAGAAAGCAAACAATTTCAAGATTAGAGTATTATATGAAGTTTATGTACAAAGATATGATGCAAGAAGCACCAATGTACTCAACTATGCTTTGTCAAAAAGTAATGGAACGATACGATTATTATATGGCTAAATTTCTTGAAAAGCAATCTACGTCAAAAGCTGAGTTATAACGTGATAGCGGCTTGCCGAAGTGCGGGCAAAGGAAGCACGAACTTTCAATTAAGCACTAAAGTAAGGTTTTTATTTTTTTTGAGCGTTGGCAAATTGCTGACGATAGGAAGCAAAACAATAACATTTTAAAATTAAAATTATGAGTTACGATGAAAACAGAATTTCAGACCTGATAGATGGAGGTTTGAAACAACAGCAAGAAAGCATAAAAATTGATTATGCTCTTTATCGAAAAATTACAGATGAAATCCCTTTGATTAGATTTAACAATTTAAAAGATGCTAAAGAAGAATTTATAAAATCCTCTGACTATACAATGATAATTTGCGAGGTTTCAGAATTGATAAATGGTAAAAGGATTATAATGCAAGAGCGAGTTTTAAAAGCACCTCAAATTTGGCTACCTGCCGATAGGTTTATTCCAGAATTTGACGATGATTTTTTATGCTACTTAGTTCGTGAAGAAGAGTGCGGAAATATCGTAAAATGGCAAGAGGTATTGCGATTTGAAAAATTGGAATGGCAAAAAAGAAGCGATACTTGTGTAACACATTGGATGATTGTCGAAGACCCTATTTTGGGTGCAGATTTTAAAAAAGCGTTGGAGAAAAAAATAAAAACCGAGAAAGGAAGCACTAAAGATGAATTTAGCACTTAACCCCGCATTTTGGCAAACTGCCTGTTATACGGTCGTTTTAATGCCGTATAACGTTTTGCAGATATACCCAGTTTGGGTTTAAATAGTAGAAACTTAAAATTAAGATAAAATGAATAAAAATGTAGAAGAATCAAGATTTAAACAGAACCCCAAATTGGGTATATCTGTTGTTATGCCACGTTTTTTATTACGTCCATTTTACCTACTCTTAAAAAAAGATATGGTAAAGAGGTTAAGTGAAAAACATGGTGAGCAATTTATTGACGATGTTATGGAAACATTCGGAATGCCAACAAATTTAATGGACAAATATTATAAAAAATAGAAATATGCAAGTAAATACAAGTGAAGTAGTTGAATGTGGTAATAAATTGTATTACGACATTAACCCAAATAGTAAAATGGATGTACCATCTATGTTCTATGTTAGGTTAGAAAAAGAGTGGGTAAAATGGAAAGAAAGTGGGAGTGAATTATCATTCTACGATTTCTGTAAGTCGCAGTTAAATGTGGCATAACGGCGGAGCATTGCCGAAGAAGCGAAAAAAATAAGCGAGTACTTTCGGTTTAAAAACCAAAATAACAGATACAAAACCAATATCATAGTTTGCCTTAACTCGCTTTTTTGGCAATGCTATGTTAACAGTAGCTTATATTATGGCAAAAGTAATAACGTTTTCTCAAAAGTTTCCAAGCTATCATCCAAAAGCTGGACAACCTACATATTTTGTAGAAGCATTTTATAAATCATTATTCGTGATGAAATGTTTACCAAAAGAATTAGAAGAAAGTTTTAATCACGAAGTTTTTTTAAATGGAAAGACTAAACATCATACAGTTAGAAGTGGCAATAGATTTAAAAAAGGCGACTTTTTTAGTCCAAGAGTTTGGGGAACTGATGTAAATCCAAAAAGCGGTAAAAGTGGAGCTTACCACTCAAAGCAAATAATTTTATCTCACGATACTGAAATAAAGAATGTTTGGGATATTGAAATAAACGAAGCAACCGAAATTTCAATTAATGGAAAATTTATTTCTTATGGTTGGGAAGTAGAATTAGCAAATAATGACGGATTAAGTTGGCAAGAATTTAACGATTGGTTTTCAAAACTACCATTCAAAGGGCAAATAATCTGCTGGAACGATGAAGTTTCTTATTAAGTTACTGTTAACGGCGGACGCTAACCGATGTTCAGGAAAAGTAAGGACTGAACTTTCGGATGATGACTAGACTTACAGACACAAAAAGACAATTGAATTAAACCAAAAGCCTGAATAGCGGTTAACGTATGTTATCACTTCGGCTTTTTATTCACAACTATTATGAACGAAAAAGAATTGAAAAAAGAGCAGTTTATCGCAAAAGCGATGGAGAATAAAAAGAAATTTGAAATACATAAAAGACTTATTGAAGAAAATTTATGTATTGGTGGCGAAATGTACATTAAAGATTTGAAAGTATTTGCCGAAAGACAAGTAGTAGATAATCAATTACTTTTAAACTTAATGCAATATGCAGAAAGTTTTGCTAAAGAATATGCCGAATTGCAAAAATGAGAACAAAAACAACATCAAAAATTTTTTCTGAAACGTCAGAAGAAACAAAAGAAAAAGTAAGAAATAATGCTAACAATTTAATAAACAAAAAAATGGTCACACAAAAAATGACAACACAAGAAAAAGCGTCAGAATTAGTGCAGGATTTAGGTTTAAATCACGCTATTTATGTTACTGAAGAAGTAATAACCATTCTTAAAGATTGGGATGGAACTGAATTAGCTCAAAAAGATTGGATTGAAATTAAAGAAATCATAGAAAGTATAGAACCAATAACCTTAAAATAATAAAAAAATGAACATTCAAGACGAAGTACAAAAAATCCATAATCAATATGGAACAACCGAAATGGCAAACTATCAAATTGAAAAACTATTTGATAAAAAAATGAAAGAAGATAATCACACTCTTTTAGAAAAAATCAAAAACGGATTTGATGATATTTTTAAAAGTGAAAAACCACAATTAAAGGCTTTTGAAATTTATTATAATATTTATGGTAAATATCACCGCTTAGACCGTTCCAACGAAGCTGAGTGATAACTCGTAGATAACACTTACTAAATTATGCAACTGCCTAAAAATAAAGTGATTACAAAGACTTTTAAAAACTACCCTTTTATAGTTTGTCTTAACGATGGCTTTTTGTATCAGTTGCAACATTGTCCGAGAAAAAGAACCAAATCTTTCAGAAAATTAACCTACAATTTTACTCGTAAAGCATATTATATTAACGGGCGGTTGGTTTCTAAAGCAAGACTTACTAAATTAGCCTCACCAAAAAACAATAACAATGGCTTCTAAACAACTAATCGAAACACTAGGAATTGAAGACTACAAAAAGTCAATCTACAAATTTACCTCAGTAGATGCCGATATTAAAAAACTACAGGACACTGGAGAAGATTTTTACGTCAGACGTGGCTCGGAAGTGGTTGAAATTATCTATGACGGCGTACACTACTTATACAATTCCAAGTCAGGCAACTTTAATAAAAAAAGTATATTTTTATTCAAGCTAGTAAGCAGAGACGCAAGAGCTTTTATTGAAAAAAATCCGTTTATAAACATCCCAAAACACCAAGAAACCAAGCAATACAATGTATATTACGACGACAGTTATGGCAAAATAGTCGGTACTGACCTAAACCACGCTTATTGGAGGCTTGCATACGTGAAAGGGTATATTACCAAAAAAACTTATGAAAATGGCTTAAAAGACAAGTGTAAGCAAGTTAGAAATGCTTCAATATCTGTGCTGGGAAGAACAAAAAGTTTTGAAAAATACATAAAGGGCAAAAAATTTAGCGATATTGAAACCCAAAAAGAAGACAAGTTGTTAAAGATTATTTTTAAAGACATTCGGCACACTTGCTTTGCAATTATGAATGAGATTGCTATTATGCTTGGTGATGATTTTGACTGCTACAAAACAGACTGTATTTATTACAGAGACACCCCAGAAAACAGAAAAATAGTTGAAACTTGTTTGGACACGTATAATCTTGTATACAAGCATCTAGTAGATAACTCAATGGACTCTTTTGAAAAACTAGAAACACCAAAAACTTTAAAAAATGGAACAACAAAAAATAGTACAAATAGTAAAATCGATTCTGGAAACAAACGCTGAGGCTAGGTCAGACAACAACAAGCTTTTCATGCTTTTCATATTTCACTATATCCACAAAGATGAAATCACAAACTTATCGGCTTATGAGTTTGTAAATGCTGTATACTGGCACGACGCAATACCAAGCGTAGAAACGGTTGTTAGAACAGCCAGAAGAGTGAAGCAACAAAATCCAGAGCTAAGAGGTGTAAAAAAAACCAATGTTGACCAAAAAAAGCCTATTTTTAGTGTCAAAAACAGAGATTAATGAAAAATAAAAAAGAAATTAAAGTGGAGATTTTAGCGTGGGTTTTTGTACTGTTTATTGCTTTCTTGTTTTACAAAATTTACAAAAGCCACAATTAAAAAAAGAGCGGTTAACAACTCCGCTCTTTTACCAAGAAACTTAAAAACACATGGACAAGTGCTAATAATACCCAAATTTATATTTTAGCATCCAAATAAACTAAACCGTTGTTGCGGATAATCAAAAAAAAACGAAAAAAAATAATTTCGATGTCTAAAATAAGATTCTACAAATATTATTTTTCTAACATAGACAAGCCAGTTATCATGGAAGCAGAGTCGAGAATAGATGCCGATGCCATGCTGGATACACTGGGTCAAAAATCAAACTCCAATATTTCATTAGACCAAGTTATAGATGTTCGTATAGAAACACCTATTGTTGGTATTTCAAAAAGAAAGCGTCGGGGCGAAAACTATGTTTGGGTAGGCAAAGATTATAGTTCAGACGGCTGGCTACTTGAAAGCGAATTTAATAAAATTAACAAAAATGAATAGAGACTTTTTTAATCTACAGAAACCAAAAAAAATATTTAGCCTACAACTTACAGAAACTCCAAGCGGTAAATTTCACCGATGCTTATTTCAAGGTATTCCAATTACAGAGGAAGAGCTTTTAAACAGAATACTTAAAGTCCAAAAAAAGAACGAACCAATATCAAAAATGGTACTTGATTACTCAAAACAAAACAGAATATTTAATTTGCGTATAAGACGCTTAAAATCAGTTTCATAGCTTCTTTTTTATTATTTTTAAAAATATTTCTTTTACAAATGTTTTGTATTTTAAAAAATATATTTATATTTGTGCTGTAACAACATTAAAAAGAACAAAAATGGAAACTTATTTGTTGACAATTGAATTTAGATATGCAGACGCTCCTAACGCAAAACTAGACTCCACAGTAAGAGACAAAATTATTACAATTGGAACTTATGACGACTTTGAACTCGCTTGTATTCATGGTAACAAAGCTCTCGAAACTCTTGAAAGCAGATTTGAACTACACCGATTTCCTGACGGTAGTTTAGCTGAAAAATACCGATTCAGCACAAACGGAGGATGTTTTGGTGGTAAAAATAATTTAGTGACAAATTTAGCTTACCTAAAAACTCCTTTTCATTTTTATGCCAAAATAACAACTCAAAAACATGGTGACATAAACGAAACTGTTGACGAGGTGCTTGCTTCCCTAAAAAGACACAAACAATATTTAACTGAAAACCAAGAATAAAAAAAACCCTTATAAAAATGAAAACGATAATCACTTTAATTCTAGCAACAATAGGTTTGCTTTCAAAAACAACCGAGCTTTCAATAGCTTGCCTAATTCTTATTTTATTAATCATGGCTTACCAGCCAGCAAAAAAACAACTTTAAAAAATGAAAACCTTTATTAAATTTTTAACAATCTGCTTTTGTGCCTTAATAGCCCAAACAAGCAAAGCACAAGAAAAATTCAGCACTTATGACAACACTTATAGTGATAAAACATACGAAATTAAAGTGTTCTCGAAAGAAAAAGACAAATTTTCCCTATACATTGATGCCCTCTCATTAGATGCCACGTACGAAAAAGGTGGGATATACATGGATGAAAAACAGCACGAAATTTTTTTAAACGCAATTACCGAAGCTAAGACAAAATATGCGGAGTGGGTAAAAACAGCAAAAGAAAATAATGTGAAAGAACTTCATAAATTAATAGCTGTCAAAAGCAAAGTTAGTGGCTATTTTATGTATGGTAGCAAATGGAATTTTCAGTTTACAGTAAATCTAAAATTTGAGTTTAAAATTTTAGAAAGTGTGGGAGAAACCAAATACTTACTGATAATAAGAACTGGTGAATTACAATCTTCGAGCAATCAGTTTATTAAAGTAGACGGTTTCGTTTTAGTGTTCGGGTCAGTGGCAGAAATTGAAGAATTTACCACCATAATATTAAAAGAAAAAGTTTTAGATTTTGTAAACGCACCAAAAAAAGAAGAGCTGTTTAAAGATTAAAAAATGTAGTGCAATGAAAAAAGATGTTCCAATAACAAGAAGTGAGTGGGAAGGTGTTTTAGAAAACATGACCAAGTTCAATAGAAATAGCGGGTATGTTGATTTTATCGACTTCAATAACGGAAAGGTACAGCTTACTTTTTTTGACCACGACCCTAGAATAAACGGAATCAAAGCTCTTGCGGTAACAAGAACTTCTGTTATAGAGGCTATTTTAGCCTATCCAGAAACTAATATTGCCGAAAGTCAATTTGGAGTACACCAGAGCCATTGTTGCGAGCAAGAAGGCTGTAAATATGGTTGCAAAGACTGTCCAGTTGTTTTAAGAATTGTCAAACAAAAATACGCTTGTGAAGGCTGTGATTGCGGTTTCAAAAATTGTTAGTATATTTAACAAAAAACAACAACAACATGAAAAAATTTATTCTTTTTATTTTTTTATTTTCATTATCCTTTTCGCATTCACAAATAAAAAAAGGTGAAAGTGTTTATGGGGCTATCAATATTAGCTCAGACCCTTATGCTATCTATAAAGAAGGTGGTATCAATATTTCTTTTGAATACGAAAAAGTTGAAAGACTAGCTTATGTTAAGGCTGGAGCTGAATTTTTTCCTGTTTTAGATGGTGGTTATAACTTTTTTTACACTGGTGCTGGATTTAATTTAAAGATTGGTCATTTTGATAATTGGAGGCTGTTTTCTGGAGTTAAAGCTGGTGCTGTGCTTAGAGGCAGTCATAGCTATGGTAATTACGGAGGTGAGGCTGGTGTAAACTATATTTTTCCAAACGGTGCTATTCTAGGTCTAAAAACAGACGCTATTTATAGAAGTGATTTTTTATATTGGAATGGAGACCCCGAATTTGTAGGTAGTGGATATATCACTTTAGCGTTTAAAATAGATAAAAAAAGTAAGAGCCAGATTGTAAAATAACTTTTAATACATTATATTTGTAGTGTATATTTTTCACATTGCCTGTGTTACTATTACAAAATGATGTTGCTTGTAAAACCCTCTCAAAAAGAGGGTTTTTTTATCCTAAACTTAAATCTAACAAAGTAATGTCGGTATTTGGTGTGCAGTATATTGTTGTGCCTACAAAACTATACAAGCCAATACCTGCCGTGTTTAAAAGACTAACTAATTCAGAAATACTACTTACCGTTCCGCCTGAAAAAGACAACCCGATTGGACTTGGTGCTCTCAAATATCTTTGCGTGAAACTAATTATCCCAATGAAATTTTCTGTGCTTAAATCGAACTCATAAATTACGGTTGCTGGGTCTCTGTCTTTTAATGGATTAAACAACTCAGCTGTTTGCAACAAGGCTGTGTTGTTTGTGATTTTTAAATTTATGTCGGTCTTTTTCATTATTTGTTTTTTCTTAAAAAATACAGCCCAATTAGTGCTACAGCAGTAATCGCTGTCCACCTAAAGACCTGATTGCTAAAATATTTTTTTTCACTTGCAAAATTTATAAAATGCTCGCAATTAAAGTTGACAAAATCATATTTTAATTCCTTCAATGCGTCGTACATTTCGCTTAAATCTCCGCTGGTCATTTTTGTTTTTTGAACCGATATTATGTCCCGTCCTGAAATAAAATCCTTAATGTCCTCAATTATTAAGCCTCCTCCTTTTGAATTTATTTTGTCTGGCTGGTTGTGATAAATATAGGTTTTCTCGCCTCTTTTTTCAATAATACCATAATGATAAATAATTGGCAATATTTCAGACTTCACTTTAATCATGTCACCTGTTTTAAGCTTAGAAACAATAAAGTCCCTGTTTTGAACCTGTATTGCGTGAATTTTTGGCGGACTATAATTCATCGTGAAAATCTTTAAAAAAGTCGTTTTCGTAAAAATCATTTGGAGGTAAATAATCAGATGCCGACAATTCGTTTGTCTTAATGATTACAATTACAGATTCATTTGGCAAAAGCATAAATGAAAAGGTGGTTTGTCCATTAATAACAACGTTTGCACGGGCTAACTCAAACCAGATAGATTTTTGAAATTGATACGGGTCAACTGTGGGTCGCTGGGCAAATGCTTTTACTGTTCCCGAAACATCGTATGACAAAACATCAAACCCTTCCAGTAATTGCTGATTAGAAGATGCGTTGGTATACACCCTGTCAACAATATACACATAACTGCCGAGTGAATTTAAAATAGTGTCGTAAGATGTTCCATCTAAGCTCTCTATTGTAAACACTCCGTTAGGAAAATTTATCAATGTTGGTGAATAACTACCCGCCATAACTATTCTTCTTCTGCAATTACGTTACCACTTGCGTCCATAGCTCTTAGCTTACCTGTTTTGGTGCTAATAACCACTTTAATATTAAATTTTTTATAAACTTCACTGCTGAGTTTATCCAATTCGGTTTTTGATTCTCCAGCCGAAATAGCGTCTCTCATTGCTTGCATTCCAATAACCGCATTTGTGTGTTGGTTTTTGGTTACTTCGCTTGCTATTTTAGGAATAGAATACTTGTTTTCTTCGCCTTTTTTTGAAACACCAAAAGGATTGCTACCTTTTGGCAACAGTAGCCAAATTAAGCCAGTGGTTATTCCGACAACTATCAGCAATTCTTTTATTTCTTTGTTCATTTTTTTTGTTTTAGTTTTATAAATATAAATATCGTGCCGACTACTGCAATTGCCAGACCTGCATATAAAATCAACTTGCCTTTTTGACCTTCTTTTTTAAGCTGTTCGTTTTTTGCGTTTTGAACAAACTCTACCAGATACTTTTCTCTTGCTGTCTGACTCTGCATTTGAGACAAAGCTTCGTCTAGCTTTTTCTTTTGTGCATCGGATAGGTTGTTAAGCTGATTGGTAAATTCTTTTGTTTTTTTGGCTTCATCCATTTGAAACAAAGTAGTCACCGCCATGCCTGCAACAGCTCCCAAAGCTTGACCAGCAATATTGTTATAATTGCTCATTTTTAATCTTTTTGAGTTAGTGCGTAAACGCCATAAAGCATTGTCATTCCAAAACCAATGAAAGCAACATAAATCCAAGTATCTCTAAGCCTTTTTGTGCTTTCGCCTTGTAGATTTTTTCTATAATCAGTCAAAGAGTTAACAAGTATTGCCGTTCGGTCTGTTTCTGCCTGCATTTGCAGTTGCTCGTAAAAAAGCTTTTCTTCAAAGGCTTGGTCTGCCAGAAAAATTTGCTTCTGAACTTCTCGGTTCTTTTTACCCTCTTTTTGTGCAAAAAGTCCTGTAACTACTGAGCTTACTACAGCTCCTCCAATAGCAACTAGTGGTAATATGTTTAACTCCCCTTCATTATCAATAGCGTTTGCCAGTTTTGAGGCAAATTTCTGGTCATTATTCGATAATGCCGTTAAGGTCTGGGTTGTTATCTGGTTTAGGGTTGCTTTTTTAACAGGAATGTTGTACCCGCTGTCATTTAAAACGGCAAGTACAACATCTGGTTTTTGGTATATAAAGTCGGTTATGTGCTTGATACTGTCTTGCATACTGTGTATAATTAGTTAATGTCTAATATACTACAATATTACAAAATTTTTGTCTAAATGCACTCGGTTACACCTTTTATGATTTTTTCAACGCTAAAAACGTTGTTTAAATCATTATAAGGTATTCTTGATATGTCTTCAAACAAGCTTATTTTATTAAAGCTAGCATGATTCATGTCTAACGGTTTGTCAAATGGTTCTGCAAGAATATTTGTGTGCATGTCGTACCCAAAAACTTTTGGGCTTGTTCCCACCCAAGTAACTACGGAAGGTAATTTTAGTGCTGTGCTTAAATGCATTGCAAAAGAGTCGATAAGCAATCTTTTTGAAGACATGCTCAATAATACAGCTATACTTCTATATCCGTCAAGGGCTGAAAGACAGTTTTGATACTGTAGCTGGTCTTCCCTTCTAATCTGAACAACAGCGTGTGTTTGTGAAAAATAGTTAATCACGGTCTGAGCAATTGGCTGTGGTATGTCTCTAGTCCAACTATATTTCAAGGGCTGGTTAAACGCTCCTCCGTGTGGCTGTATAACAAAAATAGGCTTGTCTAGGTTGTAAAATTGCTGAAAATACTGCTTCTCTGGGTTTGATAAAAAGAATTCTGGCAACTCCCCGTTGTATTTAATTCCAAATTGCTCGCACCAAATTTGTATAAGATGCTTTTTTTCGGTGATGAAGTCTGAATTGGTATAAGGGTCTGTCAAAAAAACTTTGCAGTCTTTGTTTTCGATATAGTCTCTGTGAATGCCTAGAGTGTTTGCGTGCGTAACAACCTTGTTTACGTTAGGGTTGTTTGCAAACACTTCTGGATACGAAGAGATTACAACTACGTTTGCTTTTTTGTACTGCTTTTTTATTGCTTTTAAAACGGCTGTAGCCATGATGCTTTTTCCTAAACCGCCTGATACGTCAAATAGTATGTTCATTGTTATTTTGTTTTGTTGTTTTGCCAAATTTTATTTTTACCCAAACCCTTTCATGCACAAAATACATAAATGGTTTTATTACTACTTCTGTAAGACCGATGCTTCCTGCTATCCAAAAATTACCTGTAAAGAAATAAGAAATAATGCATGTTTGCAAAGTTCCTAAACATCTGTAGCTAACCGCTTTTGCTACATGCCTTTTATAGCTTTCCATCTTTTTTTAATTGCTCTCTAATTTTTGTAGCGGAAATTTCTGCAACTTCTGCTGGCGGAATATGCTCGATAATGTCATACCCAACTCCTCTGCCAAACTCAACACTGTTAATATCTGGAATGATAATGACAGACGCTCTGTCTTGTAAATTATTTTTTAATATAAATTCTTGATTTATTTGATACTTAACCTGACCCGACGTAAACGGGTTTTTTTCATCTGGCTCAATATCTCTGATTGCTATAACAATGCTTTTACCTTGATTTAAAGCTTGTGCAAATAAAGCTTTGTGCCCTTCGTGCAAAGGTTGCCAGCGACCGATAAATAAAGCTGTCTGATTTTCTTTTCGAGTCATTGACGACGCAACGTGTATGTATTTAGTCCACTCCATTTTATCTAATTGTAGCTTTGTTGTTTTTAAAAACTATTTTTTTAGCCAAACAACTAATTGAGTATTTCAAAACACCTTCGATTGGTCTTTTTGTAGTTGCTGTTTTGATTTTTATTTTTACATCCGAACAAAAAAATTCAATTGTGTGGGTTTCTTGCGGGGTTGGATTTGTTATTGTAATCCTCCAGCTTTTACTGCCGTCTGTGTCTTTATTATTGTATCTTAAATCCACAATATAGAATTCATTAAAGCATTCTGTTTTTGGTTTTATGACAACTTTTTCCCCTGTAGAAATTTTTTTTTGTACTTTTTCTTGCACTGCTATTTTGTCCATTGTTTTTAAAAAATTAATTGGTTATTACATGATTGTTGCTACACCTTTTTCAATAATTATGCTACTGGAAAGGCAATTTATTTTTGGCATAGAGCCATTTTTTCTGGAAAATGTGACTGGGTTTTTTGTGATAATTTCTTTTACAAGATATGTTTCGCCATTGAAACTTATTGAGTAATTGTCTTGACATTCTTGGATGAAAACGTCAAAATTATTTTTTTTCTGTGGGGTAAAAACAACTTTAGAGCCTCTATCAATAAAAACCTGAGTTTGTTGATTGTCTCTTTGTTTCGCTTTTTGCAAACGCAATTCTTCTTGTTCCATGTTTTTAAGTTTCTTGGTTTAGCTAATTGTGGCTACTTGATTTTCAAAAACAACTTTGTTGGCTTTGAAAAGTACAAAAGGCAAATTAAGCGTGTCTGTGCTTACTCTGTTTAAGTAATCACTTACTTCTTGAATTTCAGACGAAACATTTTCGCAAAAAACTCTTTCACCATTAACAACTACAGCAAATGGCTGTGGCATTTGTTTTCTGTGTTTTCTAAAGCGTACTCTGCATCTAAAAAACTTACCTTCTTCTGCTTCAATAGTGTGTGGTTCGTTACCATTCACTAATAATTGTAACTCCGAAACATTTTCTGTAATCGGTTCTACTACTGGGTTGTTTGTTTCTTCACTCATTTTTTTTAGTTTTTTACATTAATAATATCCAAAATGGAATTCAAACATGTTATTTCGTCGTTGTCCGTGTCTATAAAAGTATAGTTTTCCTGTGGCGTTTCATAATTTACAACATGAAAATTTTCTCTTCCTCTAACTTGGCTAGTTTTCAAATAAAACTCTAGTGCATCGGTGTCTTTTTTTAAATCTTCTCTCATATCTAAAAAAGGACTCACCAAAGTTATGACAATGATATTGTTTTTGTTTTGATTGTGCAAATATTTCGCAATAGAGTAGGCTAGTTCGATGTTTTTTCGTCGTCCTGCCTCACTATAGTCTTTGTTGTTAAAAAGCTCTCTAATGTGGTCTCCGTCGATGTGAAAGCATTGAGCTGTTGGTTCGGCAACATTTAAACACTTTATTAGTGCTTTGCCTAAAGTTGTTTTGCCTGAATGTGGTTGTCCTGTAAAATTAAGTATCATGTCGTTTGTTTTTATACATATCCAAAAAGGTCAAAAAACCATTTGTAGTGATTTTTTATTTTTTGACAATTTTCATAGCCCAAAACCTCAAAATAATCATCTGGCAAACGACCAAACTTAGGTCTTAATTTATGGTCTCCATAAATACCGTGCATTTCATCGTTTTCGTGCGTAAACTGAGTTATGTTTTGAAAATCGTGTTTTTCGTAGTAAGGTTGGTTTATGAATTGGTAATATTTTTTTATTTCAACCTCTGGCTGTGCCATTAAGTCTTCATATCTTATGAACAACATTTTTTTCCCAATACCTTGCTGAATTATGTCTTTTAATCGGTCAATTGAAATGCCGACTGGAATTCCGTTTGACCATATATCTATCCTTTTGTCAAGAGTAGTTCCTACTAATTGCTGGGTATTTTGCACATGGTTTTCTTTGTGTGGGTTTTTTCTAAAATTTTTTTCCATCGAAGCGTAAATTGCTCTTAAATCCCGCACTAGGCAAACAATTTTTGGGTCTTTATAAAACATGTTTATAAAGTTGTAGCTTACCCCGTAGCCTCTGTTTTTATCTAATACAAAAGGTTTATTTGTTAGTGCATTGAAATAACCCTGCATGCTGGCATTGCAAAAATTAAGAAAAGCAATTTCCATTTGTTTAGCGTCCTGTGCTTTAAATTCTGGAGACTGGTTGTAAACCTGTTTTGCACCATCAATTAAAGATAAAAGACCGCTTGTGGGAGTTGCGTAAAATTGAGGGTTTTGAGCAATAATGTTTTGAAATAAAGTAGAGCCAGCTCTAGGTAATGAACTGTTAAAGAATATCTGTTTTGCCATTTTATTGTTTCTTGAATTACAAATTTATAAAAAAAAATATACCGTAAGAAGTTCTTACGGTATATTTCGCCAAATAATCAAATTACAAACCTAATCACTATCCTAACTATTTTTTAATAAACAATACAAAGTGCATTACCTACTCTATAAACAGCACCAGCTGGCAGTCCTGTGCTGTCTGTTGGTATGCCCATAATAGATAAATTATTAACAAATAAAGTATCGTCTCTGTCGGCAGTAATTCCACAGCCCGCTATAAAAGTATAATCTCTAAGAATACAGTTATAAGACCCCCCTAATATAGCCGAGTATTTAGCACCCTCTGATATGTTGTTTTCTTTACCGCCCGCTATAAAGTTATAACCACAGTTAGTGTTTAAATTAATTATATTGTAGACCCCCGAAGCTATACCGCTATAATTTGAATTAGATATTGCGTTACTGTAACCACCTGCAACAATCGACCCCTGAGAGCAAATTATTTGGTTAGCACTTCCAGAAAATACACCAGAACAATAAGAGCCTGCCTGTATTTGGTTTTGAAGCCCCGACAAAATTGCTGAAAAAGTTGAATTTCCGCAAATTGTATTTTGTTGACCTCCTCCTATTACAGACACACATGAATTTAACAAACGGTTATAATTTCCTGAGACTATTGAAGAATAACAAGAGTCTGCAACTTTATGTTCATAACCAGATAAAATACTTCCTTTAACAGAATTAGTAAGTACATTACATAAGCCAGAAAATATACCTGAATGATATGAACCGCATATAGTGTTTGACTTTCCAGAAACTATAGCAGAATAATTTGAACTTTGCAAAACAGAATTACAATGTCCTGACGCTACAATAGAATAAATAGATTCAACATTGTTTGCACGTCCACTTAAAACTCCAGACCCACTGCTACCATTACATATACAGTTGTAAGTTCCAGAAATTATATTAAACGATGTCGATGCACCTATGTAGTTGGCAGTACCATTTAGTATAATGTTTTGAGTTCCGCCTAATATATTATTAACACCGTTAATTATTGTGTTATATCCCGTAGCATCATAACCTACCGCATTATAACAACCTGAAAGAATAACCGATGATTTTGATTGTACAGAATTGTAACAGCCAGTTAAAATAGATGCACAATCTTTACTAACGCTATTGTTTAACCCTGTTCCTACAAAACTATGTGTTCCAAATACTTGATTACAGAATCCAGAGCCTATAATTGAGTAATTACCGCATAAATAAGCAAACTTTCCTGTGCCTATCATTGACTGATTACCTTGTAAGGCGTTGCAATATCCGCCACCTAAATTATTATAGTTACCATAGACCGCATTGTATTTTCCGCCTATAATAGCATTATAATCCCCTGTGTTTACACCGCAATAGCCATTTATGATAGAACTGAATTTACCACATACAGTTGACTGACTTCCATTTCCTGCAAACCCAAAACAATCTCCGCAAAGCCTGTTGTTGTATCCACCAACAATAACCCCTGAGCTTTCTACTATAAGATTGCTGTTTCCTCCCACTATTACTCCAGTTGCGTTATTGTAAATAAAGTTGTAAATTCCGCCAACTATTACTGACTGTATTGAGCTAACGCCAATAGTGTTATTATATCCGCCAACTAAAACTGTTTGGTTAGAGCAAGAGCTGTTACATCTACCACCTACCAAAACAGTTTCGCTTCCTTGTAATAAATTACAACTTCCAGAACCTATAAAAGATGAACAGCCACTTAATTGATTAGCAAACCCTCCTGCTATTACCGCTGTGCTAGCTATTAATGAATTATTAACCCCTGCCCCAACAAAAGATGCACAACCGCAAACGAAATTTACTTCTCCAGAAACAATAGCTGACCCTCCTTGATAGTTGCCTCCAAGCACGGTATTATATTGACCGTTACCTATAAAGCTAAATACTGACGCAAGATTGTTTCCTCTACCAGCTCCAATAAATCCAATAACAGAGCCACATATTGTGTTTTGCTGTCCGCCTACTATAGTGCTTCCGTAACAACTATCTGCAAAAATATAATTATCAGAACCGCTTATTACCGTGTTGCTACGACCGCATACTTTATTGTTACAGCCGTTTAAAATTATATTTCTACTGCCAACTATAAGGTTGTTGTTCCCTGCACCAATTATGCTGTTTCCTGCTTGTGGAGAGTCTGGGCAAATAAAGTTTTGGCTGTTGCAAATAATATTACAAAACCCGCCTATAACTGTACTTTTTGCCATGTTAACCACGTTGCATTCGCCTGATAAAATAGAAGCAAATTTAGTTGGTGTAAATCCATAAGCTGTGATACTACCGCAAAGAACTACGTTATTCGCTCCAGCAAATATACCAGAAGCATCGGCATCAACATAATTACTGTTACCCCCTGCTATAACAGAACTTTGCTTGTTGGTAATGTTGCCACTACCGCCTCCTATAAACCCGTAATTTCCGTAAGAGCTATTGGCTTCTCCTCCAGCAATTGTGCTGTAGCTACCCCCTAAAATTAAATTATTACCGTTTTTTGGTTTGATTGTACATACACCGCACGAAAATTCAAACGGGCTAATATCACCACCGCCACCTGATTTTATGACCAAACCACCGTCGGCAGTACTGCTCTGAAACCAATACTCCACGCCTTGCACATTGACTGTTAGACCAATATATCTCGCTGGTAATGGTATTTCAGACAATACTTCGGCTGTATTTGCATAAGGTTGACCCGCTTGATTGTAATAAACAGAGTCAACTGGGTATGGATTAAGTATTTTGACCCCTTGTGGTATTTCAATTGTCTGTCCCATTAGTTCGTTGTTATTACGTGATTCGCACTTGTAGAATATGGTATACTAGTTTCATAGGTATACATATTAAACGTTCGGTCTGTTCCTCCAGCATCTTTTACTGTCAAAGACGAAAGAATGTAATCACTGGTTAAATTTGCGTTTAAATTTGTAGTATCTATAACGCTTGTAATTGTTATAGAAGGTGGTAAGATAACAACAAACTTAGTCTGTACTGTTCCCGTTACTAACGTGAAAGTATTTACCCCGTTTGTTTTAAAAGCTCTTGAAGGCAAAGCCTCTGCATAAATCCTGTTTGCCGTACCGTCAGAAGGGTTTGCTGGCAATGTTGCCGTTGCACCCCAATATCTGTAAAACAAAGATGTCACAACAAAATTATTGCTGTCTACATCCGACCCAGTATCGTTATTTGCAATACCTTTCCAAGACTGATTTGCATTGTTGGCATTTAACTGAATAGTTGTAATAGCAACCGCTTGTGTCCCGTCGTTTGGAGTGCCAGCCAACAACGTTGCGTTAGCAGTATTGTCAAAAATGTCAATAGTGTTTACGTCACCGCTGTTTTCTGTAATAGCCCAGTTGAATGTTTTGCTACCAGATAAGGTTGTTCCGACTTCTATGGTTGTGGCTTGACCTGCTACTGTAAATGCCGTAAACGCAGGATTAACATATTCTAAAGCAATGTCTTCCATAAGCTGTTGAAATGTCCATCCTTCACACGGAATGGTCTGCCCGTTAGTGTACTTTCCTAAAGATTTTGTTCCGCTTAATACAACTGGAATGTCCGCAGTCAAAACCACGTTTCCGCCAGTGTTTAGATAATCAGAAGCTCTTTGAACGTTTCCTCTAATGTCTTTTAACATCAACTCACCCGTAGTGCCGTCAACAAAAATTGACAAACCATTACCCTCGTCGGTTCTAATGTTTTGTCTTTGGGATTTTATTAATTCGTTCATATTTTTTTGTGTTTATTAACCGAAAAAGCGTTCAAAAAACTTTAAAACAAACGTCCACATAGCACCGATTACCAAACCTCCGCCAATTAATTTTGCTTTAAAAGATTTGTCTCTCTCTATGTATTTTTCGTGCTCTTCTACTTTTTTTATCAATCCTGTTTGTCCATAAGTAGTGTTTCCTATTACGGAAATATCCACATTGTTCAACGTTGTGCTCATGGTTTCAATTTTCTGAGACAACTTCGTAACCGTTTCTTTAATAAACTCTATGTCCGAAGCATTTACGGATATAGTTTTTGTTGTTCTTTTTGTTCTAGTAGGTTTGGGTTGCATCATGGTTATAATCCTAAATTTTCTAATTGTTTTGCTAGCGAAACAGTTTTCAATTTTAGATTACTATTGTAAAAGGCAAGTCCAATTTGCTCTTTTGAATTTTTATCTGTGTATTTCATAATGAAACAGCAAGTGCTTTCAATATCCACTTGGTGTTCTTTTGCACATTCTATCAAAGACTTTTTCATATATGGGCTTGCAATACTTTCGTATCCTAAAAAATCAATCTTCTTGTCCATTATGCTTAAAAAAGTTACTTTTTCTTTCCCTACAAATTCAACGCAGGTTTCGTAAAAAACACCGCCTTCTGGGTTGTTTGTGACTTTAATTTGAACTTGGTTGTTACCCACGTTGTAAATATTTTGGTATTTGTTAATACCAGTCGTCATTATTTTTTTTATTACTCCTTCAATCATTGTTTTTTTGTTTCTTGGTTATACTGCAATAATTAATGTTGTTTGTTTTACTGGTAAATTTACTATTTTTTTTCAAAAATACCGAAAACCTTTGGGTATTTAGATTTTAAATTTTCTAAAGTGTCTGAAAAGCCCCAGTCTTGTGCAAAATCCGCAGAATAATTAACTTTTTGCTTATCAAACCTAACAGTGCTGTTTATGTTCATTAATTTTAACTTCATAACACCGTCAACTACCACATCTATTGGTTTGCGTGCCACAACATTTGCTACAAAAGTTGGCAACGATTCTTTAATGCTAGATTTTTTTATTGTACCAAAAGCATCTATTTTAAAAGAGGTGTTTGGCTGTATTGTTACTATGTCGTTTGAAACAACGCTTGCAAATTGTACGTTGTTGTAAAAAAGGTCTAAGTCAAATGAATTTATCACAACCTGAAAATTGGATTTGTTGGTTATTTCAATGATAACCTTTACATTTACATCGTCACCGTCAATGCCGACCAAAGTAAAATCTTTTATTTTGTAATCATAGCTCAGTGCTAAATCGACCTGTGTTTTAAAATACTTATAAAACGCAAAGCCAATTACACCGAGTCCTGTTACTATTAATACTTTTCTTATCATTATTTTTTCTTTTTTACAAAGTATGCAAACGCTGAAATTGCAACAATGCTTACAAACAAAATTATTCCGTACCTTGCAATATCTTTTTTTTCAAATTCTTGTTTGTCGATTTCTTGAAAGTCTTTCTCTTGCTGTACCAATAGTTTTTCGATTCTATCGTATGCGGAGCTATCGTATGTTTTACCCATTATTTTAACTTTTTTTGAGAAAAGCCCCAGATTAATAAAAGAGCACCAATTAAAACTACCGAACTAAAAAACACTTTTTTATTTCTTTGGTAAATACTTTCGGATTCTATTCTTAGTTTGTCGTACTCTGAAAAAGTGTCAGCAATACCCAGTACTTTTTCTGCTTTTTGTTCCGCCAAAACAAGCTCGCAATTTAGGTCTTTGAAAGCTTTTCTTTTTGACTCCAAACTTGCTTTGTCGTACACTAGTTTGTCCCTAAGCCTGCCGTCGTTTAAAGATAAAACAGTATCACGCTCAATATTGTTTTGTAGAGCTTGTATATCGGCTTGTAATTTTGCACAGTTGCTCATTTTAACGAATTTATAGTCTTCTTGTTACTCCAGTTGACCTAGTTATTGATGTTGGTGCTATTTCGCTAGCTCTGGTGCTGTTTCTAAGTATTAGCCCAGTTCCCGTATCTACTTCGGCAATTTCTTTTTCAATGTCGGAAATCATTAATTCTTTGTCTACTGGTTTTTTCTTAACGAAAACATACCAAGCCACAACGCTTAATCCTGTAAATACAACAAATATTCCTACTACTTTTTTCATTTTATTTTTTTAAAATTATGTATAGCCCAGCTAAAAACAATACTGAACCGACGGCAAAATAAGCTGTTTGCTCGTTGTAGTTTTTACCTAAAACAGCATTTTCAGACTCAATTGCTGATTTTGTTGCCAATACTCCCGTTTCTGTAAGCCTAAGATTTTCTATTTTATTACGGCAATCTGCATAATTGAAATAGTTTTTCATGTCGGCTTCACGTTTGACCAATGCGGTTATGTAATAATCGTCTCCTCTTCCAGCTAGTTTTTTGTTGCGTTCGCTGATAATTTGCTCGTTTATTTTTTTTAGCATTTCGTCTATAACAATACAGTCTTTCCCTTCGTAGTAAAAGTATTTTTTTGCTTTTACTTCGGCTTCCATTGTTCTTAATTGCTGTATTGATAAAACGGGTATAGACATGATTTTATTTTTTTCTAAGTAAGATGTATGCTCCCAAAACGGCTACTGCTACATAAGCCCAAAAACAACTTTTGCATTTTGGACATTCTTTATTTTCTTCTGGTGTATTTGCTGTCATGTTTGGTAATGGTTTTATGCCACCTGTTACGGTTGCTTCTTGTGGTTTAACAATTGGTGTTACGATTTCTGGCTCAACAATAGCACTTGCTCCTGTTATTGGTTTTACGCCTCCATCTATAAGCTCCTGTGATAAAACTGGAGTACTAATAGCGGTTACTGGTGTAGCTACTGGTGCTGGTGCTGTTTGATTTTTTGCATTGCACTTAATAATAAAGTACTTTATAAAATCCTCCCTTTCTTTATCGCTTGCAAAAGTTTGATTTAGTGTTGCATAGCGTGCTTGTTCTTCGCATGTATATTGCATAGCTTTTTATTTTTATTTTTCTAAAATGAAACCAGCTCCATCTACAATAGGTCTGATTTTGTTTTTTAATGCTCCGTCAAGAAAACCAAGCTCTTCATTTAGCCATTCAACTAAATTTAGGTTTTCATACTGTCCTAGCAATTTCCACAATCCAGAAGGTGCTTTTCCGTCGAAATCCCTACTCCTTACCCCAAAATTGTTGTAAATTAATTTAAAGTCTTCCGAGTTGATTTTTGAGAATACATTTTCTATTATCGACTTGTCAGTGCCCCAGTAATAATTAAAAGCCTCATAAAGACTTTCTGCATAGTTTCTGGCTTGCTGACCTGTAATGGTTAGCTTGTTTTGGTCTACATTCTGAATAATCAACTTTCCAGTCAAAGGGTTTGTACCCTTAATTTGCTTATTGACCCTTTTAACTACAGCCACAGCCACAACAGCCAATATTGTTGCTCCGCCTATATAAAGCAAAGGTTTTTTGTTGTTTCCAATAAAAGTGCCTGTTTTTGTAATAACATCACCTACGTTTATTTTTGCCATAGCTTTTTATTTTACGGATGTTCCACCCTGTGTGTTGTATTTTTTGCCTTTAAAAAGAAATGTTGGTTGCCCAGCCAAAACAGCGGTAGCCCAAACATCTAAAAATTCTTTTTCAAAAGTAGAAATAAATTCCATGTCGGCATTTTTACCAGCATCAAAAATTATCTTAACATTATCATCCTTACTGCGACCAGAGGTTTTTTTCAGTTCTTTCCAGACGAAAAAACCTCCAGTTAACAGTATGGTTGCGACAATTATTTTTACGGTTATATTTTTCATTTTTTTATATTTTAGAGACCGTTTGGTTTGTTTTGTTGTACTTGTAGCCTAATTTTTTTAATTCGCTTTCTAAACTTTTAATTTTTAGTTGAAGCTGTGTTATTGAATTAGCGGTGCTTACACCTGCCTGCGGTCTGTAATTTGTAATTTGCTTTTCAGTGGAAACAATTTGTTTTCGTAAAAGCTCCGCTCTTTCTGCTATTTGTTTGGCAATAGAAGCTTCTTCTGCAAGCAAAGTTGGCGGTGTATTGGCATTAATGTCATTTAAAGTGCCTTTAGCTTTTTCTATTTGATTTTTAATTGAACCTAAAAAGCCACCGCTTTTTGTGCTGGTGGTTTGTGCAGTTTGTGCTTCGTTTTTTTCAGCCTCACTTCCTGTGTCGCTAATTTTTAGTGCTTCCAAATTTTTTTTCTTTTGAAAAAAAAGAAAAGCTCCAAACCCAACAACAGACAAAACGGTCATTCCAATTAATACTTTTTTCATTTTTTATAGTTTTACAGCTTTTCCGTCAACATATTTAAAACCCAAATCCAAAAGCTGTCTGTTTAAATTGTTGATTTCGTCTTGTGCTTTTAGCCTTGTGTGAAAACTACTGCCTTTGGTGTCTTTTAGCACTTGACGACTCTTTATTTTTTCAGCTATTTGCTGTGCTAATAAAGTTGTTCCTGTTTCTATTGCCTTAACAACTTCGTCGTCGCTTTTTGGCAAAGCCGATTGACTTGCTGGACTAGTTGCTGGTGCTTTTTCGTCGCTTACAGCATCGGTCGATAATTGTGTTGCTTTTTTCTTTTGTAAAAAAACAAAAACTCCGAATCCAACAACAGACAAAACGGTTAATCCAATTAATACCTTTTTCATTTTTTAATATTTATCCGCCGTTAGAAGCAAAACTAGTTCCTCTTGTGGGTCTGGTGGTTATCGGTGTTAATTGAAATTGTGCTGGGGCTGTGTTTGCTGGCGGAGACGATTGCAACCATGACAGTTCCTTAGAGGTCAATGGCACATTCATGCTAGGGTCTTCTGAAACTACAGCAAGCAAAGAAAATCCAGCTGGAATTTCTACAGCAGGCGTGGGCGTTGTTTTCACTCCTCCTAACTGAACAGCATCTTCAATGGTTAATTGAGGTGCTTTTACAATTGCTGGCTGTGGCTCAAAAACAACATCTGATACATTGCTAACTGGCAAAACAGAGGAAACCAAATCGTTGGCTTTGTCTTTTGCGTCATCTAATGTTTCTTTTACTTTCGCTTTGTTGTTTTTATAAAAATACAAGCCTAATGCAACCGCAAGACCTGTTCCTCCTACTAATAAAATTGTTTTTGTTTTCATGATAAATTATTTTTTGGTAGTTAGGTCAATAAGTGTAGGTTGTGCAGATTTTTTAAATTGATTAATACCGTATTTTAAAGCTAAAGCGTCGTATTTGGCTTGGTCTGAATTTTTAATAAATGTTGATTTTCCTGTTTTTATCATCGGAAGTATTAATGACGCATATTCTTTTGCGTCAGTAATATTCATTTTGTCAATCATTTTGTTTAAGCTATTAATTCCTTCTGCCAAATCATTGTGGTAAGGCAGTTTGTCTATTTCGTCTTGAACTTGTTTTTTTAACAAATCTTTTTCGGAAATATCAGTTGGATTAACATCTTCTAAATTAGATATTTTTTTTGATTTTTTTTTATAAAAATATAAACAGGCTACAATTGCCAAACCTACACCGCCAATGATTAAAATTTTTTTTGTTTTCATGCTTTTGTTTTTTTTGTAATTAAAGCTATAAAGCAACTTTGGTTTTTCCTCCTGCCGAACTTTTTGGTTTTAATTTATTTATTTTGTTTTCAACGTAATACAACGCATAAACTGACGCTATGCCAATAAAAAGCCCAGACACACAGCCTAAAAAAATATTTTTATTAAGTATTTTTGCCGAAACGCCTCCTGCAACTATACCTGTTGATGAAAAAGCTATTGCTCTGTTGAATGATTTTTTGTCAAACATAAAAGTTTTTTTTAATTTAAGCCAAAACCACTACCAAAATTAGTGCTTTGAGTTGCTGGTGTAAATTTCTTTGTTTTAATTACAAAAAACTCATAAAAGTCTTTTTTAATTTGCCCTAACACAAAACCAAAACCAAAACTATTGTTGTATTCGTTAATTTCTTTTGTGTTTGGATTGTTTTGCATGTTCATAACAGCTTGCTCGGTTTTGCTACCAAATATGCCGTCTTCAATTAAATCTGGCACTGCGTAATTGTTTTCATTCAACCACGCTTGTAGTGTTTGAACATTACTTCCAACAGACCCTTTTTTCAACGGAAAAGAAGCGACTGATAAATTTTTCACAACATTTGTAATAGGGGCTGTAGTTTCAACAACTTTCTCAATTACCTCTTGCGTTTTTTGCTCTGCTGGAGTTTTTACGATTTTCTGTTTAAGGTTTTTGTAAACCAAATATCCTCCTGCACCTACTAACGCAAAAGCTCCTAATAATAAACCTAATTTATTTTTCATCTTAATACCATTTTATTTTTTTCAAAATCACGAATAAATTTATCAATTTTATCGTATCTGTTTTTGTTTCCTTCGTTTGGAGCGTCTTTAAAAACTTCTAGGAAAGCCCTGTAGCCTTCGATTCTAGGGTATCCTAGTCCTAAATAAATCAGCAAGCCATTTATGTCCGCTTCGGTTTCATCGTCCATATTTTCGTTTAGATAAAAATGGCTAAACTCATGGCACAAAATAGCAAAACGCATAGGAACGGTGTAAGTGTCGAAATGTTTTTTACTAACTTGAATTCTACCGTTTACTCTTGAAATCCTTGCTGGAGTAGTTAATTCTTTACCGTTGCTCCCGATAATTTTCGGCATGTACTCAATAAGAAACCTCCCATTATCTGACTCATACGTTTTGTTAGGCTCAATATAAGCACTATTAAAGCTAAACCTTTGAGCGAAATCGACAAAATTATTAACACTAGCATTTCTAATATCGACCACATCAAGCCTTTTTTCCAGCGGTGCTTTGTCCATAGAAACAAGCCGAATGTTTTTTTCTTGGTCTCTAGGCGTGTTGCCTTTGTTGTCGTCATAAATTGAAATAATTATACTTTCTGGCGTCAACGGCAATCGTATGTGAAAAATTTCAGTGGTTTTTACGGTTTTATACCTATCTGTAAAAACAGTTTTAGGTTTTTTTTCGTCGTATATTTTGATACGAACCACGCATGGTTGCTGTACAGCTACCTTAATCACTAAGCACATTTCGTCGTATCTTGTAGAAAGTCTATAATTCATTACTTTTTATTCTTATAGATATTAATAGCTACTGCAATCAGTATAAGACCAAAAGAAACGGCTAATATGGACTTGCTAAAACCCATAGTTTTCGCATTCTCACTGGCATTAGCTTTTTTGGTTTGTTCCAATTTCTGCTGTATTATTTGCTGTGGCGTGATTTCGTCACCATCAATGTTATTGAATTCTTCCAGCTTTTTGTTTGGCAAAAATCTACCCTTGTCTTTTTCTCGCTGTAACCAATCTTTAAATGGCAAAAGGCTTCCGCTTTCTTTCCAAAGCTGGTTAGCCCCTTTTTTTAAATCAACATTTTCCATAAATTATTTTTTTGCTAAGTTTTTGACTTCCTCTTGTGCTTCTTTTTTTGGCTTATAAATAGCGAAATAAATATACACTATAGCACAAGCCGAAACTGTCAACAACACCGCTCCTATATCTGATTTTTTCATTTTTTTTAAAAGCTAAGAATTAAACAAATTTAGCAAAAAATTATTTTATTATTGCGACTTTTTCCAAGCTTTACCAGCAATATAAACTGTCACAAAAACAACCGCCAAAGAAACAGCCAAAGCTACTGCTTTTGTTTTTAAATCCGTTTTTTTTGGTTGTGGGTCAACCATTTCTGTAGTTTCCATAATTACTTAATTTTTGAATTAAACTTCCTGTGATTTTTTCCAGCTTTTTCCAGCTACATAAACGTAACCGTAAACTACTGCGAATGAGATAACTAATCCCAAAACTCCTGCTAATAAACTTGGTTTTTTCATTTTGTTATGTATTTAATTTTTTGTTTTCTTTTGTGATAATGCGTAATCGATTGAAAAACCGAGCCCGCCTAATGTCATGCTTAACACTAATGCAATACCAAAGCCTTTCCAAAAGCCTGTTTTATTGGCAAATGAATAAATTACGCCAGTTGTAAAACCCACACTTGAACCAATTAGTTGGGCGGTATGGTTTGTCGCCACTGTTTGTTGCTCTTGTGCTTTCATTATGTTATCTTTATTTTGTTTAACAATTTTTTTTTCGTTATAAGCCTTGCTTAATACGGGGTCGGATACAAATGGAATGCATTTCTCGTTTGGTAAACATTTACGCTGTTCAAACTTATGACCTACTTTATATTTGTCAAAATCCTCTACAGCTACATACAGTTCTGTTTCTTGTAGCTCCAAAGCCAAAGTGTTTGCGTATTTTTGGTTTTCAGCAGTGCTCCAATCCATTACTTTTTATTTACAATTACAGCTGTTGCAAGCCCTCCAATTAATGCCCCAACTAAACCACTAGTGTATGTGGGAAGGTTTTTGTAATACCCAACCATCATTCCTATAACCAAACCAGCAATTGCACCGTTAATTGATGCTTTTGATGTCAAACCTAAAATTTCTTTTCTGTCTTTGTCAACAATTTGTTTGGCTTCTGATATGTAGTCTTTTGTTTCCATTACTTTTTAGTTGCTAGATAAATAACTGTTCCTAAAATAGCCACAGCTCCAATACCTAGCCCAACATACAACACCGTATTGTCTTTTCCTCCGCCCAAAGCTAAAGCTTTTTGAGCTTCAAGTTGTGCTAAAACAGTTTGTTGGTTAAGTTGTGCAATAGCTAATTGAGCTTGTGCTTTTTCTCTTTCTATTCGGGCTTCTTTTTCAAGTAATTTACCAGACTGTTGCCCTGTGTAAATCTGACCTCCTAAAGCTGTTAACCCAGTAATTGTTCCACCCCAGTCAAAGTTTAAAAACTCTTCGCTTGACAAAACCTTTTTGTTGGCTTCTGCAAACTTAATAAAGTCGTTTTTAAATTTCTCTGAGCTTCCCAAACCTGCAATTACAGACTTAACCATATCACTTGGTCTTGAAGGGTCGGCATTAATTGTTACACCGTTTTGGTTTAACATTCTGGCAACCTCTGCTGGGTACAGCCCTACTGTTCTTCCTATTAATTTTGCTGTATCACTCATTTTTTATTTTTTTTTGGTTGCGAAATAAATCAACCCACCGATTAGTGCTGTTCCAACAACCCCTAAAACAACATAAAGTGCTGTGTTCGATTTTGGTGGTGGCGGTACGATTGGAGCTGTAGCAATAATGGCATCTGCTTCTTTGCTTCTTACCTCTAGCTCTTTTGCGTCTTTATACTTTTCAAACAAATTAGTTGCTACTCCTAAATACTTTTCAAAAGGGTTTTGTGTTGCTGGTGCAACTGGAGGTGTAGAAGCGGTCGGGCTTGTGCTTGTGGTAGCTGTTGCAACGCTGTTCTGTGGAGTCCAACCTATACCGCTTGAAAAGTCTGCTCCTGTGAAATTCATCATGGTTTCTTTTTCCATAACAGTTACAGCCAGTAATACTTCTTTTTTGAAAGCCTCTGATTTTTTCATGGCTTCAATAATTGTATTGGCAAGCTCATTATTGGAAATAGATTTTTTTACCAAAACACCATTTCTACGCAAAATACCTAAGTACTTGTCTTTGTTTTTATTGATTGAATTCAACAATAATGATTTAAAATTTACATCCATTTTGTTATTTTTTTGTAATTAATGCTAACGCAACAACAAAAGCCCCAGCCAACACTAGCGTGTTTAATTGGTTGTAAAACGCAACACTTGCTTGTTTTTGTTGGGTATCGTCTGTGCCAGAAGCGTTGAAGTAAGCGTTTTTAGCTTTTCCACAATTACCTCCGCACCCACATCCTGATTCTTTTTTTTCCGTACTTTGAAAAACTTCTAAAATCACATCTTTATCTGGATGATTCTCTAAAACCTTTACCAAAGCTGGTTCACCAACATTGGCTACTAGCTCTCTAAGGCTTCTACCTAAGTCGCTACGGTTTGTAATTTCATAACCAAATGAATTGACAATATTCATTGCCTTATTTGGGTTACTTGATGCGACGTATTCGTAAACGTTCATATATATTGGTTTTAATTAAAAAAGGCAAGCCGAACGAAATTCAAACTTGCCTTTTTGATTATACTCAATTCGGTATTTACATTGTCTGATGTTTACTAAGCTTTAAGCTTAATAGTCTGACCGTTTACAACATTTGGATTACCAAATTGTTTGCTCACCGTTTGACCACCCAAAGCTCTCGCTAAGTTGATGTTGTCAGCTGGGTAGAAGTACAATTTAACAGTTGCGTTCGCCAAAATTTGACGGATGATGATTTTTGTGAAACCATCAATTCTGTATGGATACTTCATTGCAATGATGTTGGTTTGTTGCTGATAAGGATCAATTGTTGGCACTAAAGTTTTTTGTGCTAAGTTACCGTTAGCGTCTTTAGTGTTTACAGAGAACGTTTCCAAAACCTGACCAGACGTTGAAGACTGGATATAGGTTAAACCAACACTGTAAGGTTGATTCATAAATTGATACAACATTTCACGGTAAGTAATGTCTGGAATACCAGATTTGATTGTTACTGAACCGATTACAAGGTCTCCACCTGCTGTGAAACCTGCGTTGTTGATGTACTGGTAAGAACCTAATACTTCAAAATTCGCTACAGCTGAACCAGATGCCGACGTTACGTCGATAATGTAAGGCTGTGAAGTTTGAACATTAGCTCCCATTCCGCCACCTGCGTTGCGGAAAAAGTCATCACCTGTGAAAGACAAATCGTCATCGATAAACCCATCAGCCGAAGCGAAGGTCTCCATAACGTTTCTCTCAGCGTTTGCGATATAATTTTTAACGTGATTCATTTTTATTCTTTTTTAAAATTTTACGATTTTTACTCTACCACTTCTGGTGCTAAAGTTTTGGTTTTTGCTAGTTGTCTTTTAACTGCGTCGGCAACTAAAATGCCTAAAGCAATTAAAACTACCATTTTCCCACCTTCAAGTAATTGGTTTTTCATTTCAGAATGTTTTAAATTTTTTCATATTATTTTCAGAAATAATGATAATCCAAAGATAATAGTAGCTTAAATACATTTATGACATGCAAACTTGTTTATCGTAAACTCAAAAAAAAATAAAAATTTATGTTGTTAAAATTTAAAAATCGGTCGAGATATTCCTAGTCCTATAAACATACCAAATTTAGGCTCGTCTGTTATGCCAAATCCATAGCCTCCCACAAATCCCAAAGACCATTTTTTGTCCGCCTGTTTTTTTACTATGTCTATTATTTCGTCTTTTTTATCGGACTTGTCTTGTAGTTTGTCTGCTTTTAGTTCTAGCCCAGCTACTTTTTGTTCAAGTAAAAGAATAACACTGTCCCTTTCCGAAATAGCTTTCTTCATTTCTTTGATGTTGTCGTTAAGCAACTTTCTTTCTGCCTTACAAACGTCTCCATCGATTAAGTCGTTTGCAATGTACAAAGCGGTAATTGTGTCAATTCTCACCAAACTCTTCTCTTCTTCTTTCTTTGTACCTTTCTGTGAAATAGCGTTCAAACATGTTAGCATCATAACTAACAAAAGAGCTTTTTTTATCTTTCCCATCTTTTATAATTTTATCGATTTTGCTGTTGTTGTTGTTTATTTTTTCGTCAATTAAATTAAAGCTGTTTTTGTACAAATCAATTTTACCGTCGATTTTGGCGTTTGATAAATCTATTTTTTTTACGTCAACGTCAATTTGTTCGATTTCTTTTTCGATTTTTTCCAGCTTCTTGCTCATGCTGTAGTCTTGGTATACGAAATACGCTAATACCACAAACAAAGCGATTGCTACAATTAAAATAAGCTTTAATCGTCCTTCTAGTTTTTGCAAATACTGTTCTACCATTTTTTTATAATATTGGATAAACGTACTTTACCCCGTTAATAATTTCTGTTGTAAACTTGCCTTCGTCAACTAGTTTTTTTAATGACCTTGCATTGTGTCCAAATGTTAATTCAAAATGCGGTTTGTCTTTAAAATTTTTCCAGTCACCACCCCATACAAAACCTAAAGATTTGAAATAATCCACAACCTCCATCCAGTCTGCCGTGCCGTCTTTATCAAAATCCAAAGTGGTATTCCATGAAGCGGTTTCAAGTGTTCCGTCACCGTCTTTGTCTAGCAACAAAACAATGTCCCATGCGAGACCATAATTGTGAATGCTAAATCCTCCTTTTACATAAGTTACGATTCCTAATCGTTTTCCGTCTGCATCAAACAGTCTACTTCTCCCTTGTGCGTAAAGAGCGTCTTGCTGTTCTTTTGTTGCGTATGTTCTAGCGAAACGAAGCCTAACCCCTTTTCCTAAAAGCTTGTTGTTTGCGAACTGATACGCTTTTAATACTCTATCCCTGATGTTCGGGTGGAGTGTCTTGATTCTCTCCAGTGTGATTGTATCCATTGCTGTTTCTGATTTTATAAAATTCTTTTACTACTGTGATAACCGTTTCGCTTCCTATGTAAACACTAGCTATTATAACCCAGTCTGGAGACTCAATATTTCCCACAAACATACCTATGCTTGCAACCGTAAAAACGGTAAGCTTCCTAGATACAAGCTTGTGTATTAAAGAGTCAACTATTTCCTTTCTTGCTGGCATTTTTTTGAAAACTATTAATGTATAGTTTGTCCCATTCTTTTTTTTCGTTGCGTGTCAATGACTCATAAGCGAAGTGACCGTATTGCAATTTTTGCTTGTCATCAAGTTCAGAAAATTTTACTGGAAAAAATCTAAAATAAACAAAACCAAAATATAAAACTAGAGCCGTCAAAAAATACAAAACCCAAATTAAAAAACTCGGTGTTGGGTAGTTAGGATTCGTGGCTACAAAATAGCCTGTTACAACAAATACTGGAAAAATAATTCTGCTGGCTCTTGGAGCACTGTAGGTTTTCCCAAAAATTGAAATTGTGTAATCTAACACAAAATGCTTAATAATTAACTTTCTAAGTTTTTCCATAATTAATCTAAATAATATTTAAGAATTCGCTCTCTATGAAACTTTACGGCTGACTCTGGTGTGTGTTTTTTTTGACCCCTACCTATGTCTTTATGTTGTAGCATCGGGCTGATAAGCTTTTTATAGTTTATCGAAAGATAATCGTCAATAATAGGCATAAATTTAGCTCGGTCTATTCCTTTTATTTTTTCATCTTCAATATCAACATAAACATAAATTCTTTGATTTCCAGCATGATACTCGCTATTTGTATACATTTCTACAAGTTTAAGCATTTCATACTTATCTTCAAACTTATTTCGGTGTTTATCTACTGAGTCGGTGTTTTTATGAAACCTAATCCAGTTTAAGTTTTGCCAGATTTTTGGGCTAATTCTACCAATACTTTGAAAGTGTAAAATTAAATCGGTGTCCGTATGTCTGTTGGTGCAAATAGCTCCAACCAAATCGTTTGGCAAATAATCCGATATGTACCTGTTGATGTCTTCAATTAACAAAAGCCCTCCTCTGTAATCGTTTAGGATTTTGAAAAGAGTGTCTTGTATTTCTTGAATTGTCATTCTGATACCGTTATCGTGAAACGGTCTAATTCGTCTTGCTTCAATTATAGGGTGCGAACTAAATCGAATTACGTCTTGTATTTTAAGAGCTTTTACGTGCTCAAATTCATCGTTAACATCCAATATCAAAGCACGTCTTGGAGGTATACCTCTTGCGAGGTCTCCAGCGACGTATCTTTGTATCATTTTTTCGGTTTGATAGGTTTTTCCGCAACCTTTTCTACCGACCCCAACTCCTAATTTTGGTTCTCTCTCATTTGCCATATTTCAAAATAAGTATTAAAGCAATTACATAAACCCACATAGCTATGTAATAAATGTAAAAATTAATTTTTTTATTTTTCATTTAGCTATTTTTTGGCTTTCTTCTTGAAGGAACTGTTCTTAAAACAACCTTTTTTGTTGTACGGCTTTTTTTGGCAATCTTATCTATACCTTTTAACGTTTCTGGGTCTCCAAAACTCGGCATGTTAGAAGGTATTTTAGTTTCTTGTGCAAATCCACCTGTGTTTTTCAAGTTAGAATAAACAACGTCTTCTTCTGGCTCGAAATACTCTAGCTGTTCACCAACTGGAGTTTTAGGTGTTTTACGGGCTGGTCTACTGGCTGTTGTTGGCTCAACGACTTCACTTATTTTTTCTGTAAATTCTTCCTCTGGCTCTACTCTTGAACTTGGTGTTGGTGTTGGTGGAGTGGGCTGTGATGTTGGTTGCACTGGACTTGGTTGTGGCTTAGGTGCTCTGGACTCTCTTAGTGCTTGGGTGTTACTTACTAATGCTTCTAAAATACCTTTGTTTGTTTTATATAATGCACCAGCAGATATTAATTTTGGTGTTACATCCATACCGACTAAATACATAAGAGTCTGCGTATCGGTCATTCCAATACCTTTCTTTTTATAGATTCTTACTAGTACTGGAGTTACTTTTTCCTTAAATTCATCTTCAACAATAAAAGCCTCTTTTACTGTCTGGTTGTACTCTGTGGCAAATTCCTTAATGCCAACTTCTCCGCTCTCTGTTGGTAATGTAATGTCTGGGTCTATTTGACCTTCGGCTATTAATCTGTCAATTTTTGTTTCTGAAATTTCTCCAATTTTACCTAAAAGACCACATAATTTTGCGTATAAGTCTACGCTCATTTCTGCCATCATTTCAGCTCCCATCGTTTTCTCTTTGCCGTCTAACTGAGAAAACTCTTCGTTAAAAACACGGTCTTCTGTTTTGCCACTGTCTTCGGGTTCGTCAAAATCATTAAAAGAAGGAGGTGTAAACGACGGCTCTTCAAGAGGCGTTACAATTTCGTCTTCTGTAATTTTGTGGCTTGTATAAGCTCTTTTTTTTACTGGTGCTCCTAATGGTGAGTAATCATCAATAATTGCTTCTGCGTTATAAGTTTCTTGGCTCATTTAATATAGGTTTAATTTTTGTTTCTACTTCTTCTAATTTTTGTAATATTTTTTTATCGTAAGGATGTGTCGGGTCTAGGTTTGCAATTTCTTTACGAACAACTGAAATCATCGTTTCGGATTTTTTTAGAATGAACGAAACATCGACCGACTCAAATCCAAAATATTTTATCAAAATAAAAGCTACAGCTCCGTTGGCTATGCGTCTATGCATTTTTCTAGCGTCTGAAAAAAACTGCCTTTTTGTAATTTGAAAAACTTGGCATGTTTCTTCAATAATTCTAGTGGCTAGATTAACTTTTTCTTCATCCAAATTAACTTCTGCCTTTTGTATGTTGACTAGATGCTGGGTCAATTTGTCTACTCCTAAAATGACAGCTGTTTTACCAACTTCATTTAGCAACGTTTGCATTTTTAAATTATCCTGACTCATAGCTTATATTTTTTTATAAATTCTGGGTGTTTGATAATTGCATTACCTACTAATCTAGCAAAATCATTATCTGTCGGGTAGTTAAGCCCTAAATAAAGTCTGCTATATGCCACATCGTCAATTAGCTCTTTGCAAAACTTATGAAGAGAAGGGTTGCTACTAGCAATAACATTTAGAACCACATAAGCATAGCAAGTGTGTCCGCTTGGGTAAGACGGACTGTTTGCTGAATTGCTGGCGTAAGGAAATAGCTTTAGCTTTTTGTAGTTAGCAAGCTGGCTTGGGCGAGGTCTTTGAAACTTGTATTTCAATTTGAGTATAAACGGCACAATGTCTTCATATACTTTGGCTGTTAACTCCTCCACATTAACTCCTTTTTGCAAAATCAACGAATTGATAGACTGCATGATGTTTCTGTCATACGACCGATACCTTTTAAGGTAAATTTCGTTTTCAGAACTATCAAGCTCCTTAATCATTTCGTTTATTTCGTTAAGCTCTTCCACAACCAGCTCAGAGTCATTGTTTGGGACTTGTGAAATAGCCAAGCTCGCAAACAAATCGTCTGTTATCGATGTTTGTGTTATTGCTTTTTTTTGTTCATGTGTTGGGTTTCCGTAAGTTACTTGGTTTATGTCCATTTATGTTGTTTTTTTGCAGTCCTGTAAAAATTGCTCTTTCATTTGTGCTAGAGCCTCTGGTGTCGCTCTAATTGTTTGTGCTTGTTCCATCCACTTCTGTTCGCAATCACTAAGTGATGTGTCTGCTTCTTTTGTCGGGACTATCATTTTTGCTAATGACTTTGACTTTCCTAACACGTTGTATGAAGCTACTAAATAACCAGCAACCATACCTCCTAAAACTAATAATAAATCTCTTTTCATAATTAAACTGCTTTGTAGGCGTTGCCCATTATTTTTTTAACATTCATTTTTATTTCGTCAACATCCGAAATCAAATCTTCGATGTCGGTGTTGTTTTTGTCTTCATCTATTTTTTTTATCGCTTTTCGATAATAAACAGTTGAAAAAACACTTGATAATAAAAGAGCTACCAACACTACTATTTCAACGGTTTTCATTTTGCCAGATTTTGCAAAAACGCCTCCAGACTCCATTTCTTGAACGGGTGCTGGTGCTGGTGCTGGCGTTGTTTGTAAGGGCGGTGTAGATGCCGATACTTGGGCTGGAGCTTGTGCTTGCGGGCTATCGATTTGTCCTTCCATTTTGTTTTTTTTTTTTAAATTTTGTTTTTGATTACTAGCCCAATAATGGCTAGTCCTAGAAATCCTGAAACACCTGCGTAAACTAGCCGATGTTTATACAAATGCTCTTTTGCGTTTGTGATTTTTTGCTTAGTGCTCTCGCTTGAAAAAACAGTTGGCTTGAAAGGTTTAGTTCCTACTAAAACAACTTCGTCAAGCACATCTATAGACTCGTACATTTTAATTTTTTTGTTTTGTAACTCTGATGCTATAAATTTCTGAGTAACAAAACCAATATAGCTGATTTCAAAAATCGAACTAGAATCAAAATCATCGCTCTCCAATACAAAATATCCGTCAAGATTTGATATAGTGCCGACTTTTCCAGCTTTTTGACCAGACTTTAGCGTGACGTTAGCAGAAACCAACGGCTCATTATTTACATCTACTATTTGACCTTCTATTTTCATTGTTGTTTTTTTGAATAAATATTTTTTATTACGTTGTAATTTATTATAAGAGAGGTAAAAAACAACAGTATTCCCGTTGCGACAAATATGTGGTCAAGCTTGCGTTTTAGTTCGCTTGAGTTTTTTTGTTCTGGTGGCGTTACCACTGGTGTTTCTGCGTTCATTATTTTTTGTAATTTTTATATAAATAAATACCTCCCAATGATAATAAAAAAACCCCAATAATTAAACCTGCTGTAGCATTTTTTTTACCAGAATTACTAATAGCGTAAGGCTTATTGAGCACGTAAAAAGCGTCAAGTCTATTTAACCATCCTTTTAGATTAGCTGGCTGATTTAGACTGGCGTATTTTGATGCTCTAAAATCATATAACTGCTCAAACAATTCTGGCGTTTGCCCTTTTGTATCAAGCTCGTTAACGTAATTTGCTATTTCGGTTATGTTTGAAAAAGACTTGCCGTATTTTGTTTTAAAAAAACTTTTTAACATGCTAGTAGCTCCTCCTACTCCGCTTCCCCAAGCCATTTCTACAAAAACATTTGCTATTGCCTGATTTCTTATTGTGTCACATTTCATAGGCTTCCAAAAGCCAGACAAATAAATTTTTTCCCAAACAGAATCGGGCATGTTTAGAAAATTACTACAACTGGCTTCATATCCACCGCTACCAGAAAGTCCTTTAAAAGTAATCCATTGAATTCCTTTATTTGTGTGATAAGGGTATCCGTTTTTTCCGTTACCACACGGAGCTGGATTTCTTCTTGCCGTGTCTGTTTGTGCGGAGCTGAGACCTCCTTCTGCTTTCCTTATGAAAGGAATTATGTTTTTATAGTTCGCCATTACCACAATATTTTATCCGCATAATAACCGTTTGTGCCTTTTGCGTGACGGTCTTTTTCGTGTCTTTGTTTATAAAGTTGTCTACGCTTGTTTGCGTATCCTTTTTTATATTTTCCTTTTTTTTCAAGCTCTAAATAGGTCGGGTAATCTTTCATACCTCTTGCCCCTATGCTAGCAACTTTTTCACCATTTTTAAAAACGTCAATTTTTTTCAAAGGGTTTTTTGAGGGTTTTATTACAACCCCTAGCTCTCTGGCTTTGTTCAGACTATATGTAGTTATTTTATAACCCATTAATAAATGACGCTTATAAACATACAACTCATAAATACTCCAAGCAAAATGCTAAAAATATCTAGCGGGTCGTATTTTTTTGACTTTTTTATAACCCCAATCATTTCTCTGGAAAAACTGAAAACCCACCAAAGGCATATCATAAATGCTAGTTGAAACACAAAAGGAACGCTGTAAAAAAATCGCATCGTTAAAAAAATAGGATATATTACAAAATTGATTGCAAAAGCAAAAACTGCATAAACATGATAGTTGTTTTCAAATATGTAATTTAAAAAATCCTTCATTTTTAATTAAAATATAAATCCATAAACCCTTTCACACCAACCATTTTCAAAACGTAAGCACGGCTTTCTAAACTAAAAGATTTGTCAACAACTATTTGAGCTGTTGTTTTGCCTTTTAACTTTGTTCTAGCACCATAATAACCAGCGTTGTAGGCTATCATCACTTTTGCTAAACTGGTTTTTTCGTTTTCTTTTAAGCCTTCAAGCATCCATCTGATTGTAGCTGTGCCTATCATAATGTTAAACTCAATATTCTTTTCTAGTGCTGACAATATTTGTGTTGTTTCTGCACTGGTAGGCACTCTGTTCTGATTCCATTTTGAAGCTGTTGAAACCGCTTGGTTAAGAAGCGTTTTTGTTGCTGTAGAAAAAGGTACTTTTACATTTCTACTCCATTTTGTAACAATTTCATAGACCGTGTTTGGAGTAACTTGCATCAAACCTGTCGCTTTTGCTGAATTTGGCTTGGCATTAACTCCACCGCTTTCAGTACATATAAAAGCTATAATTATACCTCTGTCGATGTCAAAAACTTTTGCCCACTTGTCGATAAATTTTCCAAAGTCCGTCTCTACTTTTTTAAGCATAGCCGTATTACTAGCCACAACGTTAGGTTTTGAAAAATCATAAGTGCCTGACTGGTTTGTGTAAGCCCTATTAAGCTCTGGAACGGTAATGTCGTATTTTGTGTAAGCCATGATTATTCGTTTAACGGTTCTACTACTGGTGGTGTGTCGTATTTTTGAACACGTATAACCCCGCCTCTAACTCTTTTTACATTACGTGTTAGGTATTTGGTGACTGCAAAACCAGTCACCGCTATGCCCAACAATCCAACAAATAAATAAACTCTACTAACTTTCATATTGATTTTTTAATGAAAGTTGTTGCCAACTCTCTATTTTTTCCACAAATTTATAACTCCACCAGTAAGTAATGCCAGTCCCAGTATGCCTATTATTCCTAATGTTGAAATACCACTTTGTTTTTTTGTGTCATTATCATCTTCGTTTTCTAACACAATTACTGGCGGTGTGTCTGTTGTCTGATTGTTTGCTGGAGGTGTTGCCTGCTTTACAGCAACCTCTGCCTGCAACATTTCAATTAGCTCTATCTCATAGTCTTCAAAGTACTCTTTGATTTCTGACAAAGCCTCTTCGTTTTCTGGCGTAGGCTCTTTTTCATAAATGTCTTCTGCTTTTTCAAGCTTATCTAAAAGCTTGTTATAAGAAAGAAGCATTTTGTCCAATTTTGCACTTACCTTGTAATCTAATTTTTCCAATAAACCTTTTACTGTATCCATGTTTTTTAGTTTTTAATATACAAATATAATTATTTTTTTTGTGCTTTTACGTGTTCGACTGCACGGCTAAAAGCCTCTCTCCAAGTTTCACCTTCCTTTCTGTTTGCTTTTGCATACAAAGTAGCTTTGACCATAGTGTTTTGTGCTTTTTGCCCAATCGGTAATATCCGTACAGGTAATTGCTTTTTTTGTTGTCGTTTTGGTTTTAAACCATACGACTTTGCTATAGCTGTTTGTTTTTTGTTTGTAACCCAAACACCTCCAAACAGATTTTGACCACTGATTTTATTGTTGTCTTCGTCGTTGTAATCGAGAACTACATAATCAATTTTGTTACGATAAATGTATCTTGCATCCTCTGGCAATTTGCCTCCTTTTGCAAAAAGTTTCAACTGGTTTTTCGGGATGGCTTCTGGTAATTTTTTCTTTGATACATGAATGCCACTTATAATTTGATTTCCGTCCATTCCTCCTTGATTGATTTCTCTGCCGTCTTTCAAAACAATTTTTCTAATCAAATCTACTCCGTAATAATTTTCGTAGTCTGGACGGTCGGTTAGACCTCCCTTTTCGTATTTATTTGGTAGTGCGTTTGCTGTGATTTTTTCACCTAGTTTTGAATATTTTCTAGTTTTAGGCAAGCTCATTCCTTCTCTTTCTATAATCTTATAATCTTCCGAACTTCCGTCTACTACCATAAACCCGTCTACTGATTTTTTTAATTCATTAAAAGCTGTTTTGCCTTTATCAAAAAAATCATCTACAACTTCTAGCGGAACAAATCGTCCTGATTTTTGATACCGCTCCAAAATTCTTTTGGTTATTACTTCTTTTGGCACGTTATCCATGTAGACAATAAATATCTTGTACCCTCTTTTTTTAAGAACTTCGACTAAAGGGATATATGATTTTATACTGTTCATTGTGCCGTCGTAAATCAAATCAAAATCGCATGGAATTCCAATGTTTTTGTCGCTTACTAGAATATTTACAATGTCTTTTGTTTCCAGATGTGTTTGAGAAGCGTTGTACCCTTCGTATTCTGGTAATTTTGCACGTATTTCGTCGGCATCTATTTTCAATATTTCATCGCTTAATAGAAACGGGCTGTACTTCTTTAAAAAAGAAGACTTTCCACTCGCAGGGCTACCCCCCATTAAAATAGCAATTGGCTGACCGTTTGTTATACAGACAACTTCTTTTTTAAATTGGTTGATAATTTTTGCGTGAAGCTTTTTTCTTGACGGTTTATAGTCTCCAGTTTTAGCGTCAAAATGCATTGATTTTGTTTGTGGCAAATCATTGATATAATCGGTCAATCGCTCAATGCTTTCTTTGTCAATCTTACGCACACCATTTTCGTCTTTTGGTGGCATTGTTGGCAATTTTCCGCCTTGCTTGTAATACTCTGACCAATTTATTTTTCCTCCATTAGCAAAGGTTTTCCCCATTGAAAGTCCTTGAAAAACATCACTTGCTGGAATAGGGTCAAAGCTTGTGTCTCTTTCAAACCCTAAACCAAATTTGTTTCTATAATTTTCAAGCTGACTTCTTGAAATACTTCCAACTTCTGCACCATATCCCAAATCCACTATGCCCCATAAATAATCAGGGTCGTCTGGGTCTGAATTCATAATAAACCAATACCCTTTTCCATAAGGATTAAATATTTTTACAATAACGTTTTGACTCATGCTACTTCCTTTTGGATAGTTAGCAAAAAGCTTTTTGTCGTCTGACTTAGTAAATAATTTCATTTTTAAGTGTATTAATTTTCCGCTCGGTGTTTTGCTGTTTTTTTACAGTTTGGTAATTTTCCGCCTTTGGCTAAACGCATGGCTCTGTCTCCTTTTGCAAATTCAATAATTTCTTTGCTGGCTGAATTGTTTTTTGTGCCAATAATAGCTGTAGAAACATCCCCGTTCTTTATTTGTTTTCTGCCAAGACCAACAACAATGTTTAAAATTTCATCGTTTGTCAAGTCGTTTTCGTCAATGTATTTGTTTATGGCATCTACTTTGACTCCTGTTAATCCGCTAATTTCTAACACGTAACGCTCTCTAGGTGTCAAAACTCTGCCTCCTTTAGCAAACATGTCACCTCCATAATCTTTTCTAAAAGGTGCGTCAAACTTTATAACCATCTTACCTGTTTGTGGGTCTCTCGAAAATTTATTAAATTCACTGCTGGTAATAAAATATTCTTTGCCTTCTACTTTAATTCTAGTTCCGTTTTCGCCAGCCAAATCATAGAAGTCGTCTGACAACTTGCCCATTCCTAAACCTCTGTAGGTTATTTTGCCTTCATCTAGGTTTTTTTTGAAATTTGGTATGTCGCTTACTTTTGTAACCACCACACCCCCTTTTGCATAATTGTCTTCTGGGTCTTTAAAAAACTCTAGCTCTGATGCGTCATAAGTTTTTTCGGTGTCATCCACAAACTTTATATGAAACTTTCTGCCGTAAGTTTTAATTACAACTCCAGATTTTCCTCCAATAACGTGAGCCATGTCTCCACTCTCTACTTCTTGCCATCTAACTTTTTTTTTTACGTCTCCGCCATTAGCATACTGCCCTTCTCTGATATGTTTTTCTAATGATAACTTAACATATCTAGGTAATTCTGAGGCTTTTGTTTTAACTAATTTTTCCGAATCAATTATTTGGAATCCTGAATTTTTTCCAGCAGATGTTCGCATTGGCTTAGTTGCTCTTTTTGCGACCTCGTTATACAAATCTTCATTAAGTCCTATTTCCTCTTTATGGTCTGAGAGAAAATGATTTTTTTGTTCGTTGCTCCATATTTTATCCCAAAAATCACCATAATAAACTCCTTCGTATTTGTTTTTTATTTTTCCGCCTTTTTCAAAAGGTAGTGGTGGCGTGGTGTCTCTGTAGCCGTTTGACAAATCAACATACATTGTTTTGCCGTCTTTCGTTTTTATTTTTTGAACGCCTCCAGATAGTGTTTTTACAATTGTATCACCAGCTTCTAAGCCGTGTGAAGATAAAGCTCCGCCTTTGGCGTAACCATATCCTTTTCGGTGTGGCTTTCCTTTTGAATACCTGTTTTCATGGTCTTCAAAATGATTGTAATATCTTCTGTCTTTCAACAAAGCCCACTTTGGTCTAGGTTCGTCTTTTGTTTTGCCTCCTTTTGCATAGTTTTCGCTATCAACTTCTACTTTTGAACCAGACGCAATTTGCTCCATAAGTTCTTTGTCATGCGGTCTAGCAATAACTTGAACGCTCAAATCTCCCAATTTTTCTACTGGGTGGTCTGGCATAAAGTTTTTGATTTTTTTATAAACAGCGTCTCTGCTTTCTTTTGTTTTTGCAATAAATACATAAACAGCGTCTACAACTCCTCCTTTTGCAAAAAGTTCACCTGCTGACAGAGCTCCAGTTTCACCAACTAAATCGGTATACTGCGTTCCAGACATTCCGTCTAAAACACCTGCTTCGCCTCCAACTGTTTTTGCTGTAGGCACTCCTGCCAAGTCTGCTGTTGAAAGATTTCCCCCAGCCTGTAGCTTGTAGTCTTTGTTCGGATAAGACGGTGCTAGCCTGTCTGAGCGGTTATCTCTGTTTTCATAATAAACACGACCTCCTTTGCTTTCTCCATATTGGTTTTTCCAGCCAGCTTTTGAAACTCTTTTGCCTCTAACTCTAGCTTCTAGCTTTGCGTCTTTTTTGATAGTTGTTCCCGAAATGCCGTCAAGCTCTTTTCTGTTTTTTACAAAATCCAATAGTTTTGCCATTTCAGCATTCATTGTTTTTTGAATAGCCTCATTGTTTTTTTTCTGCACCTCTTTTGCTCTGGACAAAGCATCTTTCCAAGTTTCGTTTGGTTTTCGTATCTCTTTGGCTACATCAAAAAGTCTATTTGAACCAGACGTTTTGGGTGTGGCGTTTGGCGAAGACTTTATAGCTTCTGGGTTTTTTTCTTTCAGCTTGTCAATAATAACATCAAGGTTCTTTTCGGCTTTTGCCAAAACAGCATCGTCGTCTGTTTTAAAGTTTTTCGTTCCTTTTTTAAGGTCTGATAAAATCTTTTTTTGAGAGTCAGTCAATTTAGACTGGTCTATAAGCTGGAATTTTTGTTCTATATTCATTTTAAAATTCGTTTTCAATGTCGTTAAGTAAACTGTCTAAATCAACGTTATCTTCTACATCCTCGTTTCCAGCTGTAGGTGCTGTTGTTGCTGGAGGTGTTGGTGTTGGCTGTGGAGGCTGAGGCGTGCTTACTGTCTGCTTGGTGCTTTTGGCTTTTGCTTTCAATCTTTGTGCTTCTGGCGTAACTTTAGCTTTTGGTTTTTTCTCCTCTTCTAAAATGTCAATTTCTGTTTGTGCTAAAAGACTTTTTAAAATATCGGTTAACAAGTCTTTTTCCTCTCCTTGCAAATCAATATCATTAATGGTTTCTACATCATTAATCATATTAGTTAATGTTTTTTTTCTGTATTCTGGGTCTTGAAAAGCCAGTACAGTTAAGTTTTTTTCTATGTCATCTAACAAGTAGCTCATTTACAATATAATAATGTTACCGTTTGCATCAAAACTTATTTCAATTAGCTCTGATAAAAATTGCACCTTTTGGTTTAAGTTATCAAAGTTATTCAAACAATCCGAAACTTTTCCATTTTTGTCTACACATTTTACTTCTTCATTTGAAAGTATACTGTTGTCGTTCATTACCTCATAACTAGTATACTTTGCATATACCTTGTTTGGAGTTAGTGCGGTGTACATAAATTTAAGTTCTCTTTTTGCTTTTGGGTCGCCTAAATTTTCTAAAATTTGCCGTAATGATTGTAGCTGTGAAGCTGTTATTGAAGCTTGATTTCTCATATTGAATTTATTTCATTGTTCATTTCTTGTACCTTTTCTGCAAACTTTTTCTTTTTTTCTGCCTCTTGCTCTGGAGTATCAGAATATTCTCCTGCATTTACCAGACTGTATTTTTCTACTAACATAGATACCACATAAGACCTTATAACGTTTTTTAGTTCTACTTTAGTTGAAGGAATTGTAAAAACGGTTCTAAAAAATTCGTTTTCAATCATTCGGGTATAAAGTTGCATAATGAATTCTCGCATGTCTAACATTTCTATTGCCAGATAATCTAAATAATAAAAATATTTAAAAAACACCTCATGTATTGTGTCGAGTAAATCCTTATATTCAACCGTATCGCCTAAAATATCATACCCTGTAGTTGCCATTGCAAATTGAAAATTTTCGTTAACAACTTTTGTGTTTACAAATGGTTCGTTTCTGTTTTTTTTAATCCAGTTTTTGTACACCTGCATCATAAAATTCATGTATACAGGGTTGTAGTATTCAACGTTGCGAAACTGAGCTTGTGTTATGTTTTGCCTTGCTCTTTGTACGCCGTCGTTTTGTGCCATAACTTTTAAAAAAGCAAAAAAAGTTTGTGCTGACGAGCTTTTACCTAATAGGTTATAAATTCTATCAAAAGACAATTTACAAGACTCATTATAGTCTTTTACTGGCACTGAAATTGCTGTATTAACTGAATTATCACTTCCTAGTCTAACTGCTGAAATTCTGACTTGTATTCCGTATTTTTCTATGGTACTTGCTATCAAATAGGCTGGCATTAAATACAAAGCTCGGTTGCCGTCACCTATAGTTAAAAAATTAACTGGAAAAAAAATATCAACATGCTTTACGCTGTCTTTCTTTTTTTCATAAAGTAAATAACTTTTTTTGTTACTAGAGGCGTATTTGAGTTTTACATTATTTTGCCCATTGAAAATTTTGCTAGGGTTTGCTGTTTCATAAGTGACCTCTATACCGTCGCTGTTTTCTTTTAAAAAACACTTGTCTGGGTACGTTTCATGTACCTTAGTAGCTCCTTTTTGTCTGCGGACGCAAGAAAAAGTTCTATTGTCTACTGACACATTATAAACCCTGTTGCTTCCGACCATTACCAAGTTTACTTTTTCTGGGTCTGCTACTCCATCTGGGCTTTCAAGATAAAAAAAAGGATTTTTTGTATTGCTATTTTTTATGTAATCTTTAAGTTCTTGTGAGAAAAATTCAACTGGTCTAAACAAGCCCTGACTAGCCAAAGAAAAGTCAAAAACTCCTCTTTTGTCTTCGGTAATTTTAATGCGGTCGTTTTTATATAAACCTCCTAAATTTACTATAGCTTCTAAGTTTTCTACAATTTTGCCTGTTGTTTTTTTAATTTTTGTAAAATTTGCAGTACTAGAATTAACACTGTCCAAAAAAGCGTTTAAATTGGTAAAATTTGAACCAGACACAAAACTTAGAGCACTTGTCGCATAACTTGGTATTTTATTTTGACTCCTTAGCTCTTGTACTAGATTGTATGCATCTTCTAGTGATTTATACTGCTTAAAAACAAAGCCGTTACTGAACATGTACGAAAAAGTGTTTTGACCGCCTGTAATACTATTTTGCGACAAATTATTCACGTACATAGAAAAATCACGTGGCGGTAATGCTTTTATTAGCTCAAAAATGTTGTTCATTTTTTAATTTTTTGGCAACATGTTTTCAATTTCATCTAACTCTTCTGGTGTGTTGATTTCGTCGATTGGTAATTTGTCTTTTGTTTTCACAATAGAAAGCCATCCGTCGTAATCTGTTTTTGATTTTAATATATCCGCTTGCTCTGGTGTAAATAAACTAAAAAATTCATCTAACGAGTCTTTTACCCTTTTTACAGTATCAGACTCCATGATAGCAATAACCTCAGAATATAATGCTGGGGTAAAAGAAACATCTTCGTTTGGTAACGGTACAACTTTTGTGTTTTTACCAGCATTTTGACGAATCATTTTTGAAACATACCATGTTTTTTGAACCGACTGCATTAAACGTATAGAAACAAAAGCTTTTGCTGTAAAGCCCTCATCTACAATTGCTTTTCTTAGTTTGTTTAGATACAAGTAAATAAAAGCCCATCTTTGTCTTAATATGCCCTCCCACTCAAATCTTTCGTCCACAAATACTTTGTAGGTTGAGCCAGCAAAACGGTCTTGTAATGATAAATCCTGCTTAAAGTTGGCTTCATACTCGGCATCTTTTGTGTTTAGCAAAGAGTTACCCGTTGCTAGAACAAAAAAGTCACCTCTGCTAAATTTTTGACCTCTGGCATTTGTTACTTTTGCGGGCATGTTGTCGCTGTCATATTCCCCTGCTTTTGCCAAAATTGAGTTTAATAAACCTGCGGTATTTGGGTCTATTTTTGGTAATTCATCTAACAACAAAATACATCCTCTGTTTGTTGGTTGCCCGAATTCATCTAAGTTAGCATAAGCTCTAATCGCTTTACCTTCTTGATAGCCGTCAATTGTTTGACCGCCTTGTATTTCAAGCTGTGATGTAAATTGGTTACAGTTAATTTCGATTAAATCCCAGTCTAAAAATTTAGCCAGTGTGCCAGCTAAATAGGTTTTCCCTGTACCTGCTCCTCCGTATAGATAAACATTGTTCCTTGCCAATAAGTCACTTAATACTTTTTGTATAAGCGGTCTTTTCATTTCGGGTTTTACGGTTAGATTTTTCTTGACTACAACTCCAGAAGCTTGCTGAATGTTCAAAGTCATTACGGCTGGCTGATTTGATAGCATTTTTTTCACACTGCTATCTAAGTTGTCAATTGAAATTTTTTCGTCTTCAATTAAATCTCTGACTATTTTTTTAACTTCATTTTCGTCCAAATTGTTGGTTTTTTTTGAAGCTAACAACTGACTAAGTTGTATCATTTTCTGTGCAACTTCGTCTCCTTGAAATTCTGTTGCTAGTCTTTTTTTTGCCAACTCAACAACTTTCTGATTGCTACTTGTGTTTATGGTCTCTAACAGCTGTTCTTTTGTTACTGTATTCATGGTTAATCAAAAATTAAATTTAACACGTTGTTTATTCTTTCGGAATTCCTGTCTTCAAATATTTGTGCTCTGCCAATGGCTATTTTTGCTAGTGTTTTTGTTTTAAATGTTTTAATAATGTTTGGCGTATTAGCACCTAAAAACACTTCTACAGCAACTATGTCTGTGTCTGGAACAAAGCTTGTGTCAGATTTTGCTTTATCAAAATCTTCAATAGATTTTCTTAACAATTCATCAAAATCTACAGCTTCATCATCGTCTCCAAAACTATCAGCTCCTTCACCCTCACCTTCGCCTTCTCCTTCTCCTTTGTCGTCATCGCTATCGTCGGTATTCGTGCCGTCATCTGGCTTGCCTTCATTATCGTCCTCGTCGTCGGGCGAATTTATACCTCCTTCGGTTTTTCCGTTATCGTTATTTTCGTCTTCACCGTCGCTTTTGTCGTCCTTACCATCATTGTCCTCTCCTTCGCCTTTGTCTGGCTCAGGATTGTTGTTTTTGTTTTCGTCTTTACCTTCGTTGTCTTTTGACTCTTTGTCTTTGTCAAAAGGGTCTTCTACATTGTCGGGCACTTTGTCTGGTGGTGGTGGTGGTGGAAAGCCACCTCCTTCTGGCGGAGTGTCGTTTGGCTCATTAACCCTTAATATTATGATTTTGTCTCTTTTGAGGTTGTATGTTGTTTTTCCTTTTTCCATTTTATAAATCATTAATGTTAACGTTCATTCTACCTGCGTTTCTTTTTGCTTTAAGAATATCCATAGCTTCTTTTTTTGACAGTTCTACAACAACAACATCTTCGGTGTCGGGGTCGGCATCAACAACTCTTCCAAACTTATTGCCAATACGCACGATGTCGTTTGGCTCTGGTAGCTCTTGAAACGTTTTTGGTGGTTCTGGAGGTGTTGGTTGCGGTGTTGTTTGTTGTGGTGGAGTCTCTTTTAATTGCTTAAATATCTCCTCTTCAAAAAACTCAATAGCGTCTTCAAAATTTTCTTTTAAATCTTTCGATTTGTTGAATTTTTTGTAAATCACATATTGCCCGTCAACCTCTTTGTATACAATATAAGGTTTATTTTGATTGTTTTCGTTGATAGTGTACTCAACTTCAATCACCATTCCGCTAGTTACGTGCGTTAGCCTTAACACATAAGTGTTTGGCTTGTTTGCAACTGGTGTGTTTGACTCTTTTAAAGTCCCTGATTTATATACAAACATATCCTCCGTTTTTAAATCTTATGTCATTGAAAAATTTGAAATAAAACGATTTTTTAGCCAACACGCTTTTTACTTGGTTGGGGTAAAAAGTTAAAAACTCGCTTTCTACCATCCACGCTGTTCGGTCTTGATTCATTGTGCCATCTGCATTAAATGTTGGCACATCACCTTCTTGAAACAGTGCGTCATATCCGTAATTTTTCATCGTTTCAATTAATTCCGTATCGTTTCTTATAATGTTCCAAAACGGCATGTCCCTGTTCGGGTCTCCGCCTATTGCATTTAAAACGCTTGGGTTGTAATCTATAATTATACCGTAAGCGACTGCTAAATAATCTTTTAGGTCTTTATATGTACCCCTAAAGCCCAAAGGTAAAAAAGAAACTGGATTTTTCACATTTAAAAAGACTTTATATATGAACGGACTGTAATCCGCACTTGGGGTTGGTTGATTTTCAGATATACCTGCATAAAATTTAGCATATTCTAAATTGTCTGTAAAAAACGAAGCTGGATATGCTGGTGGCTCAAAAGAACCATAAGGTCTTTTTATACCACTTCCAGTGTTTAGCATTTGAGAGCCCTCTACATATTGTCTAACTCCATGATAATATATCTGTGGCTCTTTTGTTTCTTCGTCAATCATTACAGAGCAATTTAGATAGTTGCCTGTTTCGTATGCTTTTTCCCAGTCGCCAAACCAGTTTTTAAAATGCGGTGTCCGAACGTTTAAATACGCACCAATAGGTAATTTACTTTTTTCGCCATTTGGTGTTGGTAAACCGCACGGCTCGTCAAGTTCCGCAACTGGACTCTGTCTTGCTTGCTGAAAATAATAATGCAATAAATTCTGTGGCGTAAAGAAAGATGTGGCATTATCTGTTTGATACGCATCGGACAGTATGCTTTTTTCTTTCTTCTCGACCAGCGTACCCAACTCTTTTAATAGAATAGCACGCTCTATTGAATTACTTGCCCCTTGAAAAAATGGCAACATTTCTATCAATGCTTTGATGTCTTTATCTAGCTTGCCCTCATCGGTGAATTCTTGTGGCAAAGTTCTAATGTCTGCAACATTTTTTTCGTATTGCTCGGCATCAATTCTAGCTTGTTTATCTTCATCGCTTTCTGGAGCGTTAGTGCTTTGTGGTGCTACAGTCTGCCCTCTAAACCACGATAGCAAATCATATTTTTCTATCAGTTTTTTATAGTTTTCTTCGTCGTGAAAAGCAATGCTTTTTTCAAATTTTTCTGTCTCAAAAAAATCGATGTTAATTTCTCTTGGCTGGTTTGGAAGATGGTCAACAATTACAAAAGTCCATTTCGGTTTTACGTCGTTGAACTCAAAAGAAACTACAACATCGCCCATGCTTGATTCGTGAGAATAAACAACCGCTTTTTTAAATGAAATCCAGCTTGTAAATCTTTTGTCTTTTACTTTTTCAAAAAATTCATTATTACTTGCTTCTGTAATCTCAATACTAAAAATTGGTAATTTAGTATTTTGATTACTGGCTGTTTTTGGAGAATTAAACCATGTTCCAAAAGAATAGTCTGTATTAAGCTTTTCAAACAATTTTTCGTTGTTTTCAGCCATGCTTAAACCAAAATTTGAAGGCGTAATTTCGTCAAACGGAATTTCTTTAGCCGTAGCGGTTCTTAACCATTTGTTGTAAAAATCTACCCAAATCGTGTCATTATCGAGATTATTAAAAAAAACACGCACACTTAACGTTTCAATACTTGGGTTTTCTTCCTGAAATTCTAAAATTGCTAATTTAAAGTCTTCAAAAGAGTAGTATTTTCTACCTCTATACTTTTGGTCAAAATAACTGCTAAACCAACCATCTATTGTCAAAAACTCTATTTTTGGCAAGCTGGTTGCTTTGCTTGTATTGGTTGACGCAATAGAGGTTACTGGAGTAGCGGTGTCAAAAATAAAGTCTTCAACATTTGTTTCAACAAATAAATCGTCGGCATTGTTTAAAACCCCTAAATTAATTAAAAAGTCGGCAGGCGTAAAACTACGTAACAACAACGCTCTCTTTGTGGTTGTGTAATCATCTACAAATTTTAGATAATAAACCAAAGCAAAAGGAGCAAATTGGACTTTTAGCGAAAACTCATCTATAGTATTTGACGTAATTTGTTTTGCGTTTGCGTTTTCTACGTATGATATTAGCCAAGCTTTTAATTCTTCAAAGTTTTTGACTGTCAGTCCGACGTTGACGCTATCTGAAATAGTCGATTTATCTTTAGCAATAACGTTGTGCAACGATATTATATTTATCTTTTCAATCTGAATTTTATTTGTGGATGGTGGTGCTGTTACTGCTGTTGCACTAGATTTTTTTGCTACTGATTTCTTTGTTTTTGGCTGTTTTTGATTTAAAAAATCCTCCACGTCCGTCTCCTCAGTAAGTTTTCTCCATCCACTTTGTCTTTTGGTCATTCTTATTACGTCAACACCTTTAAATGTTTCTGGATTAACTCTTTGAACTGTGTTTTTACTCCCTCTAGTTACGTTAAGCAAAAAAACGTTGGGTCTTGGTGGAAAAGAAAAGTAAAGATATGCACCTCTTATGATTTGGTTTTTTTCGTAAATTTCATTAATCGCTTCTTTAAGGTCGTCCAAAGTATTATATGTGTTGCCAGCCAAATCTGATAATGAATAACTTGCCGTTGAAATTTTAATTCCAGTTATTGCTTCTTTAGTTACGCCACCATCTTCAAAAGCTTGTGTTATTTCATCGTCAGTAACCTCACTTGCAATTGCTTCTAAGTCTTCGTTTTCAATTAACTTTACAACTCCAAAATGTAGGTTTTCTGGAAACTCTTCCAGTTCAAACCATCCGTAATCAGTGTTTTCCCAGTTTAATTTTGGCACGAACTCTTCATCGACAAAAGCAATAAAATTATAAAACGTAAATTGTCCCGATTTAAAAACATAAGAAGGCTGTAATGTTTCTAATTGATACCCAGTCTCTTCTTCTGCTTCTCTGACAACCGCCTCTATAACGCTAGTTTCACCTTCGTCCATCTTTCCGCTAATGATTCCCCATGTGTTTGGTTCGTAGACGTGCTTACTTCTTTTTAGTAATAGAAATCTTTTTGTTGATATGCAAAAAACCAATACACCGCCAGCAACACTACCCCAAAAGGTAGAAGGCACTCCTCCTTTTTCAAAAAGTTGTGCCATTTGCTCTGCTGAAATCTCACCACCTTTTTCATGGTCACAACCGCAGTCTTTTATCTGGTTAATAATCTCGTAATCGGTCATTGTTTTTCCTCCATACTCATAGCTGTTGCCGTAAAAATATATTTCACTCGGCACTTCTCCTCCTTCTGCAAAAGATACTCCACCGCCTTTTGAATTAATTCTGGATAATATTTCTCGGTTTGTAAGCATTTCTCCTTCAAACATTCTTCGTTGTTGGTCTGCAACTGCTGGAGCTGTAATGACAACTTCGCCTCCTTGCATTTCTAAAGGCTGTCCAGTAGATTTATTAACAGCTTTTATACCGTTTTCGTCGTGTAATCTACCGACTAAATATCCTCCAGCTGTTCCTTTGTCGTGTACGATTGTTTGCCCCTTTCTTTTACCGACTAAAACACCTCCAGCTTGGGTTGCTTTTGCTTTCTCTTCTGTAATATTTATTTGTTTTGCCATTATTTTATGTATTTTGTCAGTGTTCCAACTAAATATCCTGCAATAATTGAAGTCCCTATCATTTTTAATAATTCGTGCTTTTCTGGAAAATGGAATTTAAAAGATTTATCATCCGACCCATTTTGCTTACCGTAAGAGTAATGAATTATGTTTTCTGTCATGTTTGTTATAAACACAATTGCACCTGTAGTTAATGCGAGCCTTTGGTGTGGTTTCATTTAGCAATACTTTAATTATCAAAAGTACTATTTTTTCAAATAACTAACATTTTTTTGTTTAAAAAAAGAAAGTAAATGAAAAATTCTTTATATTTGTTGTGCATAGGTTTTTAATTAGATTAATGTATTTTGAAAGGCATTTTTTGACACGAAAAAACCCTCTTTTGAGGGTTTTTTTTATTTTAACAAGCTATCAAAAACTAATTTGAATCTATTGTTGACCGTATCCCACGTTGTTTTTCTTATTTTTTCATAAGCCCTTTCGATAATTGCTTCTACTGATTTCATGGTTTCTTCTCCTTCCTGCCCTAGACCATAAACAACCTCGTATAATTTAGTTACTTCCGAAGGATTAATTACAAATCGTATCTTTTCGGCATCATTAACAAATACCATAGGCTGTGAAAACATAAAGGAAAAGCAGTTCTTTCCATCGTCTGTAATTTCAGTTAGTGCGGTGTGTTTTGGGCAAACAACTAGTGTTTTTGTTGCCATAGCTTCTGTGACGCTTAACCCCCATCCCTCTGCTGTTGTTGTTGTTATAAAGCAATTAAAAGAGTTGTAGATTTCGTTCATTTGCTCTTCCGAAACCCCTTTGTTTTCGGAGTATTTTTCTGGAAAAAAAACATCTTCACCAACTTTTAAATTTAGCTTTCCTGCTAAATTCAGTAGGTTCACGCCCATCGGGTCTAAAGGATTGGTGTGTAAGTACAATACTGCTTTGTTTTGGTTGTTATGCTTAAACTGAGCAAAGCCTAGTAATAATGAAGAAAGGTCTTTTCTTGCAGTATTACGATTAACAGTTCCAAAAACAAAATCGGCATTTGGAAACATTTTTTTCTGAATTTCTCTTCTCTTTTCAATATCCAAAGGCTTAAATATTTCCGTATCCGTACCGTGCGGAATCACTGTTATTTTTTTAAAAACTTGGTTGGAAACCATGTGTTGACACAAGCTTTTTGCATACTCAGTATAAAGCACTATTTTATCAAAAAACTCAAAACCAGCTAGGTCGTTTTGTGAAGGCTGGCTGTCTATTGGTGCGTATAAAACCGACTTGAACATTTTTCTTTTTTCCTGCTTTTTGTTTGTTTTTACAATATCCATGTGTGGTTTTAGAGTTGTAAAAAATTCTGGGTCGTTGATACAGAAAAGCAAATCCCAGTCTATACTGTAAAGCATTTTTAAAAACTCTATTCTGGCAAACGGGTCTTTTCTGTTTTCTGAGGTAAATAAGCACGGGAAAACCATTACATTTTCTGCGTCTTGGTGTTGGCTTGGAGCAAAATCGTTTATTGCCAAAACGGTTATTTTGTAGTTTTTGTTTTTTGCCAGATTATCTACAATTTTTTTTGCAACTACGCCAAATCCAGTGGTGCAGTTGTAGTCTGCGTAAACTAATATTCTTTTAACCCCTGTAGCTTTTCTTGCTTTCTTTTCGTTGAATTTTTGTAATTGAATTGTTTTTGTCATTTGTTGTTTTTTTAATGGTTTTCTAAATCGTGCACACATGTGACTTTTTTTATAACATAGCTAGTAAGATTGTTACTAAGCATTCTTTCTCGGCATCTATTCCACATATCTCCATCTGACGGAAAAAGCATTCTTTGTTCTGCCCAAACATTTCTGTACCGCAAGTCTAATTGCTTGTAGTCTATATAAACACTGCTGTGTATTAATTGTGCGTAAGCTGGCATTCTTGACTCTATTGTTCCATCTGGAGGCAACTGCGGAAACACTGGATTGTTTATAAACCTACTAAGTGTAAATAAAAAAGCTGGCTTCTTTGCAAATGCGTGGATTGCTTTGTTTATTTCTTCTAAGTGGTTTGGCATCCAATAATCGTCGTGGTCGAGGTGGCATAAATCATAAATACCTTCTGCTACCGCTTTGTTTATTGCATAATTAACTGCGTTTGTTCCGCCAGTGTTCCATAATATTATTTTTTCATCTGGAGCTGTATAAACATCTCTCTCTAAGGCAAAGTTCAAATTAACCAACACTAGTTTGTCTGCTGGAATTATTTTAGAAATTTCAATCAGCTCCTCTGGGTCATCATATCGGTCTCCAATTAAAAAAAGCTTGTAGTTCTGAAACGTTTGATTAACTATAGATTCTAATGCTCTTTTTAGAAATTTAGGTGTGCTACCGTCCGCTCTTCGGTATGTAGCCATTGTTATACCTATCATAGTTTTTTTACTATAAATTCGTTATTAAATTCCAAATGTGGCAACGCTCCTAAAGTGTTTGGTAAGCTTCCAATTACCTCCCATTCTGTAGGTTTTAGCATTACAGAAAGTGCGTCAACCGCTTTTTTTACCTCTGGAGAATGCACAGAGTCTTGATAGTCGTCAAAAACAATATAGCCTCCTTTTTTTACAAAAGGCACATAGTTTAAAAAGTCTCTAATAACCGCATCGTGGCTGTGGTCTCCGTCAATAAAAAGCAAATCAATCTCATTATAAAGTGCTTTTATTATGTCAAGTATTTCATCGTCCTTGCTGTCACCTTTTAAATACACGTACTTGTTTTCTCCTGCAAACTTGTTTACTATTATTCTGCAAATAGTTGGTGAAATTGGCTCGCCTAAGTCTATAGATACAACTGTTGTGTTTGGTCTTTGTATCATTAAGCTTGCACTAGCTCCAGAATAAGCCCCTATTTCTAGGTAGTTAATGTGCCCTTTAAACTGGTCTGCAATATCCGCTAAAACATGGTGGTGTTCGTGAAATGTTTTTGCTTGTTTGGCTATTTCCCTAACGGCATCTAGTGATTTTTGTGTTGGTTGTATCATTATATTAGCTTTGCTGGTGTTCCTATGTAAGTTCCTGTTTTTGTTATGCTTTTAACCACTCCTGCGTTCATTCCTATTGTGCAATTTTTGCATATTTGTAGCTTTTCACGAACGATAGCACCTGTTCCTAAATAAACAAAGTCGTGTATCGTGACATTACCACTAACATTAACCGCTGGAGCTGTGGTAGAATAGTCCATTATCTCACTGTCGTGACCAACAGTTGTGTTTAAATTTAAGTGTACGTGATTTCCAATTTTAATGTTTGTTGTCAAAACACAACCAGCCATAATTGCACATCCGTCACCAATTTCTATGGTTGCAATATCCAAAACATGTGCTCTTTTTGAAATATGTGTCCAATAGATTGTTTCTGCTGGTAGTTGTTTTTGTAGCATTAGTTTTGATTTTGGGTCTCCGACCGCAATTAATGCTAGGTGCTTGTCTGGGTCAAAATCTTCCAGCAATTCACAGTCGTCGTTCCAGTATTTTTTACTTACAAAGCACTTTAGTTTTTTGCCGTAATCTGCAATGATTTCTCTGGCAAAACCTCCGTTTCCAATTAACACTTTTTCTTTCATATTGTTGGTTATTAAGTTTCTTGTACCGCACTACTTATTGAATATTTTGAATTTTGAAAGGTCTGGATAAGACAATTCCACATCTGGATTGCTCCTTTTTGTGCCGTCTTGATTATAAAACTGTTTTATCAGTTGTAGCCCTCTTATAGCAAGCTCTGGCATCATATAAAAATTCCATCCTATTACTGGGTTGTCATCAAAATTGTCGTCGTGGTAAGAGCACTCTGAGCGACCGCTAAATCTTGCTTTTTTTAGCCACAAATAAGCTTTTTCGTCGTCAAGCAAAATAGCTCCTCCTTTTGATAATTTTAAATGCTTGTATGCTCCAGTAAACGATATGCACATAAATTGGTTTGGCACATACATATCTGCTGTAAATCTTAAAGCTGAGTCCCAAATTGGTAGCGGGCTTAATTGATAAGCTCCTTTCAATGTTAACCCAGTTGTTTCTTTCCATTTTACCTTTGCTCCAGCGTGTATGATTTCACAAGGTACGCTTGGATAAGTTCTTTTTGGTATTTCTATTTCTCTTCCTTCGGCTTGCAAATACTTCAAGCATAAAAAGAGTGCGTTGCTTTGATTGTCAACGCAAACAACATACGGTGCTCCCGTATATTTACTAATTTCTTTTTCAAATTGTTCGGTAACTACATGTATGTCTTGTGCCATTATGCCCCTAGTATTTTATATCCTTTTACATTTATTAAACACCCGAAAACCCTTTCTAATTCGTGGGCAACCGTGCCGTCTCCATCGTATCCGTTTGGAAACCTATCAATAACTTTATCGTAAATGTTGTTTTCCAAAAACCAATCGATTATTATTTTAAAGTTAACAAGAAACATTGTTCCTGCGACAAAATTATACTCGTCAAATCTAATTGTTTCATTAAAATAATTTTGCTCATATCCAATAATTTTTTGTTTTAAAATCCAATTTTTGCTACCAACCATCTTTACCTCTGACAAACCAGCTACTTGGTTGTGATAATGCTCTAAAAGCCCGTTATTGAAAAGCAAGGCATTTACTAGGTCTTTTCTCCATCTTTCTCCCAAACCTTTTTCGTGTGCAAGGCTTTTTTTTGAGTGTATTTTTAGAATTGTCTTGTATCTATAACCATAATCAACTATTGTCTGCAAAACACTAACAAAAGGTGCAACATCCATTCCTTTGTTTTCCACTAAATAAACCCCTGCATGTGGCAACTCCGTTATTATTCTTTCAATTGATTCAACAGGTTCAATTTCAGATACAGTTATGAAAATATCATGGCTTACGGTGATGTTTTTTAAATAGGGTAAATACCAATCTAGCAAGTCTAAATAATACAAGTGTAAAATCACAAGCATTGGTTTTTCGTAGGTAGTGTTCTGCAACCAAATATCGTGGTCTTTGTTGAAAGGTATTATCATTTTACAAGTTAAAAGGTTTTCTATAGCTTTCGTTACTAGGTAGTCCTCCCCATTTTCTAATATAGTAGGCTCTGTTGTTCATAAAATTATTATTTATAGACGGCTCTTTTGCAATTGTCATGCTGTTTCTATAAACTAAAGGATTTAATTTTGGCGTGAAATGCATGTTGCTTTTTTCTAAAAGCATTCTGTAATAGTAATCATTATCTTCAAAGTACGCTGGAAAAAAGTTTTCGTCAAAGTTTCCAATTTTGTTCCAAGTGGCAACTGGCAAAATAAAAACGCACCAGTTTTGTAGCCCACAAAAAAAGTCGGCATTTGGAGTGTTTTTTATAAACGCTTGGATTTCTTGCTCAGTCATCCCTAAATAAATGTCATCATTGAGCATAAGGACATGTGTATATTTTGCTCTTTGAGCATAATCCATTAGCATGTTCCAGCTTGCGGAAACACCTAGATTTTTGTGTGGTATGTATCGGAAAAACTTTTTTTCTCTAGTTAGTATTTCTTGTTTTCCATTGTCGCAGATTACTATTTCTGTGTTTTGAAAATCTTCAAAATATTTCTCTAACGCTTGATTTAATAAGTCGGCTCTGTTTATTGTTGGTATTGCAACCATTAATTTTATACTCATAGCAATTCGCCTGTTGTTAAGTCCACCATTGATAGGTCTGTCTTTTTGTTTGTAATAACAAGTTTGTCAATAACAATGCTGGTGTAATACTTTTCGTTGTATTTTTTAGAAAATATGTGAGCGGTTATTTTTACACCGTCACCAGCAATAACATTTAGTTGATGTATGATTCTTTTTTGCTCTTCAAAAGCAAGGAAACAAATAGTCACATAGCTACCTTTTTCTTTTTTCCTAAGAATAAGGTTGCTCATGTTTTCATTCAAATGAATAATTTTTACGACTGTTCCTTTAATCACCATTACTTCAATATTTTTTCTATTGTAACTTTGTCGAGTTCCTGTTGTAAATTTATAGAATTCAACCAATTATTTACAATTAATCTTTTTGCTGTTATAGATATTTTTTTCGGGTCTATTTCCGACTCTGGAGCTTTTTTTGTTTCTGATAATCCAGACAATAGCTTGCCCATGTATGTTGCGAGGTATTCTTTTTTTGTTTCAACTTTGACGTGTTCTGTAGCCTCTTCTAGCTTTTTGTCCCAGTCTTCCTGTGTAATAATTATTATTTTATTGTTGGTAATGTACTCAAACAGCCTATGTCCTAAGTCAAGATATGTTTCACCGCTGTCGGAGAAGGCTTTTGCTAGAGTAAGAAACTCTTTAAATGTTTGAACTCTTTGCTGTTCGTCTATTTCTTTTTTTGTGCTTTGTTCGTGTTTTGCCATCGCTTGTCTGGCATTAACTATGCTCTTTGCTCTGTAGCTTTTGTAGCCGTTTAGCACTCTAGTTATAAAGTAAATGCTGAGTCTTCCATACGGCTTTTCTTCAATTTCAAGTTCATTCTTTAAGTAGCTTGCCACGCTCAGTTCCAAGTCTTGTATTGTGAAATTAGGATACAGATTTGATATTGTTTCGGTCATTTCTTGCAGTTCTTGTGGGTCTGGTTTAGCTAGTCCTAAAAGTTTTGCCCAAGAATCAATTGAGGTTTGAAAACGAACAAAAGTGTTTACATCTTCTATTTCGCTTAGTTTTTGGTGTTTTGTTGAACTGATATAGATTTGTATTTCGTTACTTGTTAGCTCTGGTGCTAATTTTTGTAACTCAATCGCCAGCTTCTTTTCGTCGTTTATTACGGATAATGTTTTCATATATAAGTCTTTGCCTTTCTTGCTCTTCTTGTTCTTTTTTTACAATAGTAACCTTTTCGATGTCGGTTCTGGTTAATATTGGCGTATTAAGGTATTTTTCAAACTTGCCAGAAAATAATGTGTCTGGTGTTAGAAATTGATGTTGTTCTGTACCAAACCAATGGTTGTACTTGTTATCAATTACTCTTATAAAATCACTTAAAACATAGCCCTCTTTTAGCCTTTCGTTTATTAAATCTTTCGTCAATTTTGCGTGAGGTTTGTATCTTGTTTTAAGCTTTTTATTAAGATAAAATATGATTTGCTCATGTATTGTTGGTTCTATAGGTTCGGTTCTTAGGTCTGGAACAAAAGCTTCAATTTGTATTGGTGTGATTGAAGCTTTTGTTTTTTCCATTCCTAACTGTGCCTCTGGTTTTGAGCGTTTGCTCGTTTTTGGATTTGGCTTTACCTTTTTTTCAGTCTTCTTTTTTGGTGTTTTTTTTACCTCTATTTCAAAATTACTTTTTATTGTTTTTTTTGTCGTTTTGTCAATAAAAAACAATCCGTGATTATTTCTAAGAATGCTGAAACTGGTGTTTTCTTCTAATATTTTTTTTCCAAAATCCAAAATTTTATTTCGTTCATATCTGCTCAAACCGCTACTTCTTATCTGCACATATCCATTGTTGTCAATATTGTTAATTATGTCGTACCACGTTTTGTAGTATTTTGGATATTTATGTTTTAGATAATTTAGAAAATATACCAGCTCCATATTGATAGTTAATCAATAATGTCGTCGATTGGCACTTCAAGTGCATTGGCTATCAATATAGCTGTTCTGATATTGTAATTTTTTCTCTTACCGCTGGCAATTTCGCTAATTATGTAACGAGTAAGTGTTTCTCCGTTATTTACTTTCGGAATCAGGTCGCACAATTCTACTTGCGACATCTTACGCTCTTTTAATAGTGCGTGCAATTTGGTAACTTCTACTGTTGGCATGTTTGTTCGTTTTTAGTTTTATCGTCGTTTATTAGTATGTATTTTGCAAAATTATTCACGTTGCCATACCTGTCTTTAAATGCTACATCTATTGTATCTATTTGATACCCTTTTTTTCTTAAATTAAAAATGATAGCAGACAATCTGGTAGCTCCGTAAAGGGTAATTGCTTCCCAGCTTGTAATTGTTTTTTTTTTAAACAAGTGTTTTTTCACTAAGTTTGTTTTAGAGGTTTTTCGAGAAACTCTAACGGAGTTTGGGTCTTTGGTTTTTACTGCTGACTCATATTTTTTTACCTGTGGTTGTTGCTTTTTTTCTGGTTTTTTGTCAAACAAAAAGCTAATTATTTTTTTTAGCATGGTCTTATTATTTACTTTTTTTTACACTGAGTTCTACTAGGTAATAAAAACAACTTAAAGGAAAAGCACTGACAAAAACAGCTCTTGTTACATCATAATGATTTGGCATTGCGTATTGATTGTACAAAACAACTTCAACTGTTGTGATTGTGCCAATAATTAAAACCGACAACAACAACCCTATAAGGTAGTATTTTATCAGTGTAATTATTATGTTTACTATTGGTTTCATATAATTAACGGTAAAGGTAAGTAATTGTTTTTTTAATACAAAGTATTTTTTTTTATCTTTCGGTTGCTTTTAAAACATATCTTAAATAAGTCATAAGTGGCGGTGCTAATGCGTAGTTTGTTGCTATTCTTACAGCTTCTCTTAAAGCCACTCTTTGTGCCATTGCACGTTCGTATGGTTCAAGACCCGTTCTATATCTTGGATTTGTTTCTTCTTCTTCTGGATATTCACAGACTATTTCGGCATCTGTTACCTCAATGTCGTTTTCTGGAGCTTGTGCTCTAGCTTGTTCTCTGGCTTGTTTTTTTAGTAAGCCTTTTAGCAATTCGTAATCTTCTTGGGTGGTTTCTAAATCAAAAGTAATTAGACTTTTTAATTTACTGGTGTAGTAGCCTAAATAAGGCTGTAGTTCGTTGTGTCTCTCGACATAAATCTGTTCTGGGTTTTTTAAATCTTGCATTTTTGTTTTTGTTTTAATTGTTATATCCACGTGATTTCACTTCTTCTTTTGAAGGAAACACCGCATCGTGATAGTTTTTAAATCCGTTGAATTCATATACCTGCCCGTCTTGATTGTTTAACACAAGCTTGAATAGCGATATGTTTTTTTTAAAAACCTCCAGTGCTTCTTCTTTCAGTGTTTTGCCAGTTACATAAAGCATTTTGCCTGTTGCACAGACCCTTTTCTCAATGTATATGATTTCGTAAATTTGCCTGCTTTGGCTTTTATCTGTTTTTAACCATTCGTTATACTTTATTACAGCAAAAGGTTTTTTTTGGTTAATAAATTTTTCAATCATTGTTGTCATTTTGTTGCTTTTTTTTGATTAATTCCAAAACTATTTTTTCAGTGTCTTTGTCTAGTCCTGTCGGCATTTGACCTGTATTAATAAAAACATTAACCGAATGCTCTATTTTTTTCTATTAGCTGTGCGTGTAATTAGTACTTTTTTTATTTTTTCCAATTCCTGATAAGCTTCGGTTGCCGTTATTTGCTCAATTGTAATCATATTTGTGTATTTTTTAATTTGTCTGGGACGCTGACTCCCCAGAATCGATAAAATGCTTCTATTATGATTTCTTTTTCTGGGTGTTTGTATTTTTTAACTACAGCCTCCACTCCGTTGTTGATAGCTAGCATTAGTCCTGCATGAAGCAAATGTGGCTTGATTTCTTTTTTTACCTCTCTTGGTAGTTTTTGATAGTTTATGTTTTCTCCCAAAATAACTCTAGGGTAATCAAAATCTTTCCTTTTCATGGCTAATCAATTGTAAAGAGTCCATAATTTAATTCTCCCGACCGAACATTTAAAACGCTTTCGTCTGTCGTTTTTAAAATTTTGTACTCTACATTTTGATGTACCAAATAAATGGAATTATAATCAATTGTGAAAGTGCTGGTGGTGAAATTTACTCCCTCTATGTTTATCGTTACCGTCTGATTGTTGTTAATAACAATAAAGTTGGTTTCAAAATAGTCTGAGGTGTAAGTCCCTGTGTTGAAATTTGTTTTTTCAATCGTTTCGGCAGTACAGCTTGACAGCAATACTACGCAAAAAATAAATAGTAGTTTTTTCATTTTGTTTTATATTTTAGTTGATAATTCCGAAAAGACATCAATAATTGTACTGTTGTACATTGTGGTCTTGTCGTTTATTGTATTGTGTATTTTGTAGTTTTTAGTTATACCGTTTACCTCTGTAACAATTACAATATCACCTTTATCCAAGTCGTCTGAAATCTTTGCCTTCATTCTTAAAACGTCTGAAAACATATATTTTGGTTCTTGTAGACTGTTTGCTTTCCAAACCCTTTGGTTTTTGATTTTTGTCAGCTCCACAAAACCTATTAAATCCTGCAACCAAAACATGAAATTTACATCAACATAAGGAACTACTTTTTTTATTTTTAGTAGATTAATAACCATGTGGTGTGTGTCTAGTTCTTTTTGAATTACAATCTCAATAGCTGAAAAAACCTCCTCTTTTAAACCAGATAAAAACTTTTTATTTAATGCAACTTTACCAAATTTCTCTGCAATAAATTTTGTTTGGTTTGGTCTTAGTTTGAATATGTCTTCTATGGTATCCATGACTTATTTTATATCCATGAATAATGTTTCACCCAAAACGTAATAATCTACTAAATTGTCTGAACAAAATTTCGGTGTGTTTGTAAGCTTTTGACCGTCCCAAACTTCTTTGAAGGTTGTTTGAGAAATAAAGCCCTGTTTAAATAAAATTGTTGTAAAAACATCAAATGTAACTTCTTTGATTTTTTCTTCATTACAACGACCCTGTATGTACCATAAAGTCATTACTGCGTCGCCTGCTGTTTGTAGTAAACATGAAAGCATAAGAAGCACACTTTGCTCTTTTATTTCTATGTTGTGTAGGTTAAGTCTTTTTTCTATTAATCTCCACGTAAAAGGCTTCTCTTCTTCTGGAACGTTTATTGTGTTGTGTGAAACAGCTATCTTAAAAAAAACTTTAGTTTCCTCTTGTGTGAGCTGTCTAAATTTTGAATTTTTTAGTGGCTCATAAACATGTTTCTCAATAGCGTCTTTTTTGTCATAAATTTTTTTGTAGTCTAACATTTTTTTGTTGTTTTTAAGTTTCTAACACAAATATATTAATATTTTTTTAAATACAAAATATTATTGTTGTTTTTTGACGGCATCTATTTTTTTCTATACAAAAAAAAAGGGCGGAAGCCCTTTTCTGTTTTTTGGTTTTTGAAAATTTAAACCAGTTGCATATTGATAATATTAAAAGCGTTTTGGTTTTTGGTGTACCCGCTTCCAATCATTACATTTTCAGCCTGTTTTTTTGGCTCTGCATCGTCGTGGTTGGTTTTCCAAGTTACTGCATTAAATAGTCCCCACATTGTTTCTCCGTGACTGGCTAACTCATTTTTTAAGATATTGTCAAATCTTTTCATTTCGTTAGATTTTCGTGTTGAAAAATCTTTGAGGTCTTTTTGGAAATCTTCACTTTTCAATTTGAACAAATCAGCAACAACTAGCTCAATTGCTTTTTTTGTAATCTTGGTGTCCGCCATTTTTTGAAATCTGTCCATCAAACCGCTTTCTATTCTCAACATTTCGTTTATCTGGAGCTGTGTTTGTCTAATTCTTTCGGACGCTGTTAGCGAGTGTCTAAATTTAGAAACGTCTTTCATTGCCATGTAAAAAGTGTTTTGGCAACTAACAACTGTATTGCTCATTCCGAAGCCTGTAGACGAAGAACCGTCGTGGCTGTTTAAAATAGTAACATACCTTTTTAAAGTGTCGTTACCGACTATCTGGTCGTTTATTTTAGCTTGATAATAAGTCTTGCGACCGTTTTGAAATGTTCCGCCTGAATAATTTTGACTAATTTGATTGCTTGCTTCAATAACGGTTTCAGCCATTTGATGATTTTGAAAAATAGCATACTGTTTGCCAACTGTTCCTAACCAGTCGTTAGTGTCGTTTCTAAAAATTCCAAAAGAATCTGTTTTCAAACCGTCTTTTGTTACTAGCTCTTCTTTTCTAACCGTGTAGTTCGTTTTGGTTTTTTCTAATAATTCCAAAGTCGCTGTCTGTACTGTTTGCATGATGTTAATGTTTTTAAGTTATACGCAAATATACAAATATTATTTGTTAGGATACAAATTATTTTAGTATTTTTTTATATTTTTTTTTAAAATATTGATTTACAGATATTTATAAAATTTCATGGTAACAAAAAAAAAGTTTGTTTTTTTTTCTATGTACATATTTTTTTTTGCAACTTATTGATTTAGTGTTAGTTACAAAATCCTATGTACATATTTTTTTTTACTCGAAAATCCTATGTACATATTTTTTTTTTCAACTTATTGATTTAGTGTTAGTTACAAAATCCTATGTACATATTTTTTTTCTATGTACATATTTTTTTTTGCAACTTATTGATTTAGTGTGAGTTACAAAATCCTATGTACATATTTTTTTTTTATTTTAATTTCTGGAGGCTACAAAAACACAAAAAACACAATTTTGAAAAACTTATTTTAAGCGATTTAAGAAACTTTTTTTTATTTTACAGTAACAAACACGTAAAACAAAAGAAAAGCTCGCAGAACGAAAAAAAAGTGGCAAATTTTTGATTTCAATTAGTTTTTTTAGGTTTAAAAAACATCGGACGTGATTTTTTTGAGTTTTTTCAAAAAGGGGTGTAGAATTGTCTTTTCGTCGGGTTTTTATATATTATATATCTTATTTATAGGATATTACATATATTAAAGGGGTCGGTGATTAATTTAAGGGCTTGGGCTTTTTTTTATTTAGACTCTTACACTCTCTCCCTCCCTTTCGCT
>Ga0116153_10000298_pt1 | contig 69677 bp, 66 predicted proteins | sample AD_UKC028_MetaG_FD_89896 | JGI IMG/M metagenome (GOLD analysis project Ga0116153, IMG submission 89896) | Active sludge microbial communities of municipal wastewater-treating anaerobic digesters from USA - AD_UKC028_MetaG | ecosystem: Engineered > Bioreactor > Anaerobic > Digestate | place: USA...
GGCATCGGGGCCATCGTCCTGGACGGGGCGGTAGTCGGGGAGGGAGCCCTGATCGCCGCGGGCACCCTGGTCCGGGAGGGGGTCGAGGTGCCCCCGAACACCCTCTTCGCGGGGGTGCCGGGCAGGGTGATCCGGGAGCTCTCCGGGGAGGACCGGTCCCGGGTGGCGGCCACGGCCCCCCACTACGTGGAGTACGCGGCACTCTACCGGTCGGGCTCCTAGGCGGCTCCGGCCGCGGCGGCCGAACCGGCCTTCCGAGGGCGCCCGGGCCGAACCGGACCGCCTCCGTTCCGCTTTCGGATATATTTTCATCCTTTCCATTGACGCCGCAAATTCGACCACCTACACTTTCAGAGGTTTTGTATCCACCCCCAGGTCCCGTGCGTCCGGGAGAAGGAGGAGTCGATCCGCACGCCTCAGAAGAGGCGGCCCACCCCAACTCCTTAAGGAGGAGCAACGCATGAGCTCGAAAGTCATGAAAGTTCCGCACACCTACGTCATCCTGTTCGCCCTGATCGTCGTGGCCGCCATCGGGTCCTACATCATACCCGCCGGCGAGTTCGACCGGGCAAAGGACCCGAATTCCGGCCGCACGGTCGTGGTTCCCGGGACCTTCCACAAGGTCGAACAGAATCCCCTGAGTTTCTTCGACACCTTCATCTCCGTCCAGAAGGGAAGCATCGACGCGGCGGACGTGGTCTTCTTCATCTTCTTCGTCTATGCGTCCTTCTACATCGTTCTGCAGACGGGGGCCCTCCATTCCTTCATTGGCTGGTTGCTCAGAGTGCTGAAGGGGAAAGAGATCATCATCATTCCCATCTTCATGTACATCTTCGCCCTGGGCGGCTCCGTGTTCGGGATGTACGAAGAGACCTTCGGCTTCATTCCCCTCTTCGTGGGCCTGGCCATAGCCATGGGCTACGACGCCCTGGTAGGCATGAGCATCGTCTCCTTGGCGGTGGCCATGGGCTTCGCCGCGGCCTTCATGAACCCCTTCACCGTGGGCGTGGCGCAGAAGGTGGCGGAGCTTCCCCTCTTCTCGGGCATGGGCTTCCGGATCATCGTCTGGTTCGTTCATGTCACCATGGCCGTGGTCTACACCCTCCTGTACGCGATCAAGGTCAAGAAGGATCCCTCCAAGTCCATCCTCAAGGGCATGGACATGGGCAGCCTGGCCCTCAACCATGACGAGCTCGTCCAGAAGAAGCTCACCGGCCGTGACAAGCTGATCCTCCTGTGGGTGGCCGTCATCGTCGGCCTCCTGGTCTGGGGCGTCATCGTCAAGGGCTGGTACTTCGACGAGCTGGCGGGCCTCTTCATCATCATGGGCGTGGCCGCGGGCTTCATGGCCGGCTGGGGACCCAGCAAGATCGCCGTGACCTTCCTGGAAGGCGCCAAGGACATCGTGTTCGGCGCCCTGGTGGTCGGTCTCTCCCGAGGCATCCTGATCGTGATGCGGGAAGCCAAGATCATCGACACGGTCATCAACGCCATGGCGACTCCCCTGTCCTACCTGCCCCGGTGGCTGGCCGCGGAGGGCATGCTGATCGTCCAGACCCTGATCAACTTCTTCATCCCCTCGGGCTCCGGCCAGGCCGCCACGACCATGCCGATCATGGCCCCCCTGTCGGATCTCCTGGGCATCACCCGCCAGACCGCCGTCCTGGCCTTCCAGTTCGGCGACGGCTTCTCCAACGTCCTGTGGCCCACCACGGCCCTGCCGGTCATCTGCTCCATCGCTAAAGTGCCGATCGACAAGTGGTGGAAGTACTTCGTGCCCTTCTTCGGCTGGCTGCTCGTGGCCCAGATGATCTTCATGGCCATCGCGGTGGCCATCAACTGGCAGTAGCCCGGATCTTGTAGTAAGATAATTCACGACGGGCGGCGGGGGACGGTCCCTCGCCGCCTTTTGTTTTCATGAAGGGGGAACGCATGAGCCTGGACATCCTGGTACGGGGGGGGACCGCCCTGGATCCCGCCGCGGGTACGGAGCGCGCCTTGAACGTCGGAATCGAGGGCGGCCGCATCGCCTTCCTGGGGCCGGAAGCCCCGTCGGCGGCCCGGGTCATCGACGCCGCGGGACTCCTGGTCTCTCCGGGCTTCATCGACACCCACATGCACGACGAGGAGCTGGAGGACCCGGACACGATCCAGCTGGCCCTGCTCCGTCAGGGGGTGACCACCGCGATAGCCGGCAACTGCGGCTCCGGCCCCCTCCTGCGGGACATCCGGGCCGCCCGGCCGGCCCCGTGGCTCAACCTGGGCTACCAGACCGGGCACCGCTACCTCCGCCGGGAGGTCGGCATCGACGACGAGTATCGCCCCGCCACGGAGGCGGAGATCGCCCGCATGGAGGCCCTCCTTCGGAACGAGCTGGACCTGGGCTCCCTGGGGCTCTCCTTCGGCTTGGAGTACGCCCCCAACACGAGCCCCCGGGAAATCGACGCCCTGTGCGCCGTGGCGGCCCGGTACCCCGAGCGGGTGGTCTCGTCCCATATCCGCTACGACGGCCCCGAATGCCTAAAGGCCGTCCAGGAGATGATCGACCTGGCCCGGCGCCACCGGGTACGGGTCCAGATCTCCCACATCGGCTCCATGACCGCCTTCGGCCACTCAGCCGAGGCCCTGCGGATGACCGACCGAGCCCGGTCCGAGGGCCTGGACGTCACCATGGACTGCTACCCCTACGCGGCCTTCTGCACCTACATAGGCTCCGCGGTCTTCGACCCCGGCTTCGAGGAGCGGTGGAAAAAGGGCCTGGAGAGCCTGGAAGCCGCCTCGGGCAAGTACAAGGGCGGCCGCCTGACCCCCGCCTCCTACGAGGACCTGAGGGCCAACGATCCCCACGCCCTGATCATCGCCCACGTGATGAACGAGGCGGAGATCCGGCTCTGCCTGACCCACCCGAAGTGCGCGGTGGCCTCCGACGGGGTCCTGCACCAGGGCCAGGGCCATCCCCGGGCGGCGGGCACCTTCCCCCGGGCCCTCCGGTGGCTCCGGGAGGCGGGGCTCTCCTGGCCCGAGGCGGTCCGCCACGCCACGAGCCTCCCGGCTTCCATGGCCTTCCTTTCCTCGGGGGTCCTGGCGATCGGAGCCCCGGCGGACCTGGTCCTCTTCTCCCCGGAGCGCCTCAAGGACAAGGCCACCTTCCAGGACCAACTGGCCCCGCCGGAGGGGATCGAGTACGTGATCGTGAACGGAAAGGTCGCCCTGGAAAAGGGAGAAGTGACCCGCCCCGCGGTCGGCCGCCTTCTCACCCGTCCCCCGATGAAATAAGCGATCGAAAGGATTCCATCCATGGACTACAAGCAGTTTCTGCCCGAGCTGGACGCCGTCGTCGACCGCCTGGCCCCCCGGGCGATCTCCCTGAGCGATGCAATGGCCGCGGATCCCGAGATCTCCGAACAGGAGGTCCGTTCCAGCAAGGCCCACGCGGATTTCCTCCGGGACGCGGGCTTCCGGGTGGAGCACCCCTTCTTCGGGATCCCCACGGCCTACAACGCCACGGTCTCCTCGGGCACCGGCGGCAAGGTTGCCCTCCTGGCGGAGTACGACGCCCTGCCGGAGATCGGCCACGCCTGCGGCCACAACGTCCACGGGGCCATGTCCCTTTTGGCCGGGGCCGCCCTGGCTCCCCTGATGGGGAAGATCGGGGGCGAGCTCTGGGTCACGGGCACCCCCGCGGAGGAGTCGAACGGGGCCAAGATCCTCATGTCCGCGAAGGGCCTGTTCGACGACCGGGACCTGGCCCTGATGATCCATTCCGGAGGGGAGAAGTCCTACGTCCGGTATCGCTGCCTGGCCATGGATTCCTTCGAGTTCCGCTTCAAGGGCAAGACCGCCCACGCCGCAGCCTCCCCCTGGGAGGGACGGAACGCCCTGAACGGGGCCCAGCTCTTCTTCCACGCCCTGGACATGCTGCGCCAGCACGTCCGCCCGGACGTCCGGATCCACGGGATCTACACCCAGGGCGGGGCGGCCTGCAACATCGTCCCCGAGGCGGCCACGGTCCGCTTCTACTTCCGCGCCGCCCGGCGGGCCTACCTGGACACGGTTGTCAAGAAGGTCCTGGAGGCCGCCAAGGGCTGCGCCCAGGCCACGGACACGGAGGTGGAGTGGAGCAACTTCGAGCTCTCCTTCGACGAGATGCGGCCCAACGACGCCGCGGAGACGATGATGGAGGAGGTCTTCACCGAGGCCGGGGCCCCCTTCGGCCCCTCCCCGGGCCCCCAGGGCTCCTCGGACGTGGGGAACGTGTCCATGCGCTGTCCCGCCCTCCAGCCCACCCTGTCCATCATCGACAAGCCCTACACCTGGCACACCCGGGAGTTCGCGGCCTCGACCACGGGGCCCCTGGCCCACGAGGCCCTGGTCAAGGGTGCCCGGATCCTGGCCCGGGCCAGTCTCCGGGCCCTCCTGGATCCGGACCTGCGCGCCCGGATGCGCGCCGACTTCGAGGCCGAAAGGAACCGCCATGACTAGATCCGATCGCGCCCGGGAGCTCCACGCCTCGGGCTCCAACTGCGCCCAGTCCGTCCTGGTCGCCTTCGCCGGGGACCTGGGGGTGGACCCGAAGCAGGCCCACCGCCTGGCCACCACCCTGGGGGCCGGCCTGGGCCGCCGCCAACTCCTCTGCGGGGCGATCAACGGGGGAGCCCTGGCCCTGGGAGCGGCCTTCGGCAACGAGGAGGGCTCGGACCTGGCGACCAAGGAGCTCTGCTACGAGATCGTCCGGGACTACCTGCGCCGGGTGGAGGAGATCGCCCCCTCCACGGAATGCCGGGTCCTCCTGGGGGTGGACATCTCCACCGCCGAGGGTCGGGAGGAGTCCAAGCGCCTGGGCCTGACCGCCAAGGTCTGCGATCCCCTGATCGGGAAGTGCGCCGAGATCGTGGAGGAGATCCTGGCGGAGCGGGGGAGAATCGCCCGGTGAAGTCCGAGGCCGGCCCTCCCTGGGTCCGGTACCGCCGCCTCATCGACCTGGAAGGTGTCCCGCCGGCCGCCCCGGAGTCCCGGGCGGCCCTTGCGGACCTGCTGGCCGCGCCCGAGGTCCGGGTCCTCCTTTCCGACGTCGCCTCCTGGCCCGGCACCGTCCTGGCCAGCCACCGCAGTCCCTCCCAGACCTTCCACTCCCTGGGCTTCCTGGCGGAGCTCCTGGCCGGGTCGTGGCTCGGGGACGGGGTCGCTCCGGCGATCGGGGCCGCGGTCGCCCGCATCCGCGAGCGGACGGGGCCCGACGGGATCCCCCGCCTGCCCATGACCTACCCCGAGCACTTCGGAGGCAGCGGGGTCGAGACCTGGGCCTGGGCCCTCTGCGACGCCCCCATCCTCCTGCGCGCCCGGGTCCGCTTCGGGGGCGCCTCGGAGCCCCTCGTCCGCCGGGGAATCCGGTCCTTGGTCGCCCTGTCCGAGCCCTTCGGCTGGCCCTGCCGGGTCGCCCCGGAGCTGGGTTCCTTCCGGGGCCCCGGCAAGAAGTCCGATCCCTGCCCCTTCGCCACCCTGATCCTGCTGGAGCTGTTGGCGTCCCTCCGGGAGGAGGCCCCGGCGGATCCCGAGGCCCGGGACCTCGCGGAGGGCCCCGAGGCGGACGCCGGCATCGAGGCCCTCCTGGACTCCTGGGCGCGGAGCGCGGAGCGGCACCCCTACATGTTCTACATGGGAACGGATTTCCGGAAGCTAAAGGCCCCGGGGCTCTGGTACGACATCCTGCACGTATCGGACGTCCTGTCTCGCTTCCCGAAGGCCCGGGGGGACCCCCGATTCCTGGACATGCTCGGCGTGCTTCGCTCGAAGGCGCGGCCGGACGGAACCTTCGTCCCCGAGTCCGCCTACCAGCCCTACAAGGCCTGGGATTTCGGGCAGAAGAAGGAAGCCTCCCCCTGGATCGGCCTCGCGATCGCGAGGATCGAGGCGCGGATGGGCGGTCGGGACTAGTCCGCGGTCCGGGGATTCCCGGAATCCACCATCATGGGGGTGCCGGATCCGGAGGTCAGGGCCCGCTCCGCCGCCAGGGCGTCCCGCCGCATGGACACGACGGACGAGGCCAGCACGGCCGCGATGATGACGGCTCCCCCGATGATGGAATTGGGACCCGGGGCCTCCCCGGTGGCCAGGAAGACCCAGACGGGGTTGGCGATGGGCTCGATGGCGGCCACCAGGATCCCCTGGACGGCCGTGACCCGCTTGATCCCGAAGGACAGGAAAACCGCGGCCAGCCCCACCTGGAAGACCCCCAGGGTGACGATGGCCGCCCCGGAAGCCCAGGTCACCTTCGGCGCCGGGAGGAAGCAGGCCCAGACCAGGGCGATCACGGCGGTGAAGCCGTGGGCCAGGAGGTTGGACTCCAGGGGGGACCCGTCCTTCTGCATCCGCAGGAAGACGTAGTACATCGCGAAGGTCACCCCCGAGGCCACGCCCGCCAGGTCCCCCAGGAGGCTCCCGCCCCCGAGGTCACCCAGGAAGAAGAGGACCATCCCCGCCGCCACCGCCAGGAAGGCCGCGAAGTGCTCCAGCCGGGGCTTCTCCTTGAGCAGGAAGATCCCCAGGATCGCCGTGTAGATGGGCGCCCCGTACTGGAGGAGGATGGCGTTGGCCGAGGTGGTGGCCTTGTTGGCGTACACGAACAGCAGCATCGTGGCCGCGCTGGACAGGGCAGCCCCGAGCTGGGGGAAGGAGAAGGTGATCCGGGGCTTGCGGATCCAGGCCAGGAGGAAGAGCCCCGCGATGGCCGAGCGTGCCCCGGCGATGGCCATGGGATTCCAGTCGATGATCTTGATGAACAGCCCCGCCAGACTCCACAGGAGGGCGCAGACGGCCAGGGCCGCCAGGCCGAGGGTCTGGTCGCGGGAAGAGGTGGATGCGCTCATGCCGGGGATGGTATCCCGAAAATCGCGGAAAGGCTAGGCGGGCGACCGGCCCGGTCTCGTTCCTGCAAATCGGCCGGGAGGTGTCATACGATAGATCCAACAAGATGAACAGGATGTTAGGTGGATGAACAGGATGGAAGAATGAAAGAAATCACAGATCTTTTATCTCTATCTTGTTGATCTTTCTTAATCTTGTACATCTTGTTGGCTCTATGGTTCCAAGCCTTCCAGTCAGTGTAATGCCTCGGATACGCGCGCAAACTCACGCCGGAAGGCCTTCTCCAGGCGCGGGTCGTCGGTCTCCAGGACTTCCAATTCCAGGACCTCCGCCCCCTGGAAGGCCGCGAAGCGTGCGAGCTCGGCCGCGACGGACCGGGCCAGGTCGGCGGGTTTGACGGGATTCAGCGCGGCATCGGCCGAGCCTGAGGGCGCAACGGAGCCCCCGCGGGCCAGGCGCAGCCTCCGCAGGACCAGGGTCCGGCGCCGGCGGTCCGCCTTGGCGTCCAGAAGCCCGGCGAATCGCGCCTCCCCGCCGTCCCCCGGGGCGTACAGGATCGGCAGGGTGAAGTATCCGAAGGCGCGTTTGGCCGCGGGGACGTAGCACTCCAGGGTGTAGTCAAAGTCCCAGAGCCGGGCGGTCCTCCGCCGATCGATCAGGAAGGGGTCGAAGGGGGATAAGACGAAGGCCCGGGGGCGGGCCGGGACCGCGGGGCTCGAGTGTCCGGCTCCACCGTCCGCCCCGTCGACACCGGGGTCTGTCGCCGTTTGCCCGAGGAGATCCCGCCGGGCATACCAGCCGGGGCCCAGGCCCTCGACGGCCGCGGGGACCAGGGTCCCCGCCTCGACCGCGGCGTCCAGGGCGGCGTCCATCCCGGCCAGGCCGTCCTTCCGCTGGTAGGCCGCCTGGGCCTTCGTGAAGATCCCCAGGGACCGGGCGGCGCGTTCCACGTGCCGAGCGGAAAGCTCGGCCTCCGTCGGGGCGGGTCCCGCGTGGGCCGCGGGGATCTGCCGCTCCGCGAGGTCGTAGACCTTCTGGAAGCCCCGCCGCGTCGCGCAGGCGAGCTCGCCCGAGTGGAACAGGTACTCCAGGGCCACCTTGGCGGGCTTCCAGTCCCACCAGCCCCGGGGGCCGCTCAGGCTTTCCTGGAAGTCCTTGGCCGACAGGGGTCCTTCCGCGGCCACCCGGTCCCGTACCCGGGAAACCACCTCGGGTTCCGCGCGGAACCACTCGTGGCCCTCCGCCCGGATCCGCTCCATCCGGGGCAGGCAGTAGCGCCACTCCTCCACGGGAAGGTAGGCGGCCGCGTGGGCCCAGTACTCCACCAGGCGGCGTTCGCCTCCCCCGACACCCTCCAGGGCCGGAACGGCCGAAAAGCCCGGGTCGGGGACACGGCTCCAGAGGATGTGCTCGTGGGCGCGGCGGACCACCGAGATGGTGTCGATCTGCACGAAGCCCAGGGCCTCCACCGCCCGGGCGACGCCCTCCGTCCCCGCCGGGAAGGCGGGGGGAAAGCCCGCCCCCGCGGCAAGGGCCAAGGCGCGGGCCTCCCGGAGGCTCAGGGGCTCGGGCCGGCCGGCCGCCGCCCGGCTCACGGGGCGGCCCCGGCACCCGGCGAGGTCCGATCCCGGCCCTTCAAGATACCTCCACCCCCGCCGCCTTCCCGTAGGCGCCCAGGACCACGAGGGCCCGCAGGGTGTTCCAGCGGCTCGGGCCGCCGGTCTTCTCCATGTCGAAGTGCACCGCCCCGGGATGCTTCCGCTGGACCGGCCAGGTCCCGTCCTTCCGGCGCTTCCCGCGCAGGAGGGCCAGGGCGTCCGTCATGCGCGGGTCGAAGGGCCGGCCCGCACGGGCGAAGTACGACAGTGCCCGGAGGACGTCGTACTTCCACCGGCAGGGGAAGGAGAGGTACGGGAACTCGGGGTTGGCGATCCGCCCGCTCCTGAGCCCGAAGTACAGGCGCCGGGCCAGGAGCCATTCCTCCCCGCCCCGGGAAAGCCGGTCGAGCTCCATCGCCGGGGCGAGGCCCGCCTTTCCGGCGTCCTCGAGGGCTTCCAGCACGGAGAGCGTCGTGGCGAAGGAGGACGCCGCGGACCGGACATCGAAGCAGTTCCAGCCCCCGTCGGGCTGGCGGTGGGCCGCAAGGTAGGAGAGGATCCTGCGGGCCCGCTCGTCCCGGATCCCCGAGTACAGGACCAGGGAAAGGACCATGGCGCTGACGCAGACGTCGGCGGTCCGGACGGTCTTGGCCACGTAGATCCCCCCGTCGGGTCCCAGGAAGCGCTCCAGCAGGAGCTCCACGCCCTCCCGGAAGGCGGGGTGGTCCCCGGGGAAGCCCAGGTTAAGGAGGTCCATCAGGGTGTAGTGGGTGCTGACCCACTTGGGCATATAGGGGCCCCCGCCCCACATCCGGGTTCCGGGATCCCGGGCTTCCAGGAAGCGCCGGCCCCAGCCTTCGAGGGGTATACGGGCGCGCAGGGAGGCCAGTTCCCGCTCGTCCCGGCCGAGGAGGTCCCGGCGGACGCGGTATTGGACCGACACGTCTCCGGCCAGGAGCCAGGCCAGGACCGCGGGGTCGACGCCCGCCGCCTTCTCCCCGGCGGGAGCCCGGGAAGGGCTCACTTCAGGCCCGAGGCCTTCTCGGCCAGGGTCACGAACTCGGCCCGGCGGTCGGAATCCCCGGCGGCGCCCCGGGCCAGGTCCAGGACCAGCTTCCAGTCCGCCCGGCCCCGGTGCTCCGAGCCCCGGAGGATCATGCCGTAGGCGGCCACGGCGGCCGCGAAGCGCAGGTCCCCGGAGGCGTTCGACAGGGAGCCCCGGGCGTCCGCAAGGGCCAACTCCAGCTGGGCGCTCTGGTCCTGGTCGGGCTTCTTGTACCGCACCCGCAGGATACCCAGACCCGCTCCGGGGGCGGGGGAGACGGGCTCGATCTCGTACAGGGCGGTGACCCGGTGGCCCGCCCCCATCTCGCCCGCGTCCTTCTTGTCGTCCGTGAAATCCTCCTTGGCCAGGATCCGGTTCTCGTAGCCGATCAGGCGCCAGGACTTCACGACCGCGGGATCGAACTCGACCTGGAGCTTCACGTCCTTGGCCGCGGTCAGCAGGGTCGCCCCCATCTCCTCGATCAGGACCTTCCGGGCCTCCTCCACGGAGTCGATGTAGGCGAAGTTCCCGTTGCCCTTGTCCGCCAGGGCCTCCATCTTGGCGTCCTTGTAGTTGCCCGTGCCGAAGCCCAGGACGGAGAGGAAGACGCCCCGGTTCCGGTAGGACTCGATCAGCTTCACCAGCTCGGACTCGCTGGACAGGCCCACGTTGAAGTCCCCGTCGGTGGCCAGGATCACCCGGTTGTTCCCGCCCTTGCGGAAATTCTGCAGGGCCGTGTCGTAGGCCAGGACGATGCCCTGGCCCCCCGCGGTGGAGCCCCCGGACTCCAGGGCTTCCAGGGCCGCGAGGATTTTCCCTTTCTCCGTGCCCGGGGTGGGCGGCAGGACGAGGCCCGCGGATCCGGCGTAGGCCACCAGGGACACCCGGTCCTGGGGCCGCAGGGTCTCCGCCAGGAGGGAGAAGGCCCGCTTCACCAGGGGCAGCTTGTCCGGGTCGGACATGGAGCCCGAGGTGTCCACCAGGAAGACCAGGTTGGCCGGGGGCAGGTTGGCCGCGGAGACGGTCCGGGTCCGCAGGCCCAGGGCCAGGAGGACCCGGCCGGAGCTCCAGGGGGAGGCGGCGGACTCCGCGGAAAGGGCGATGGGCTCCGCGCCCGCGGGCTCCTTCCAGCCGTAGTCGAAGTAGTTGAGGAGCTCCTCGATCCGGACCGCCTCGGGGGGAGGCAGGCGCCCCTCGTTGAGGAAGCGGCGGATGTTGGAGTACGAGGCGGTATCCACGTCCGCGGAGAAGGTGGAGAACCGTTCGTCCTTGGCGAGCTTGAAGGGATTTTCCGGAAGTCCCTTGTACTCCTCGGACGAGGGGGTTCCGGTTCCGTCCGCGGGCGGAGGGGCCGCCCGGTCCATCATCATGGACTTCTGGGCCATCGGGGCGGGAAGGGCTAGTTCCTCCTTGAGCTCCCCTTCCGGCGGCCGGCCGACCATGGGGGACGGCCTGGAGATCGAGCAGGAAGCGGCCAGGACCGCGGTAAGGGCGAGGACCGCGAGGGCGGCCGTCGGAGCTGCGAGGGGACGTACGTTCCGGCCGGATCGGGACTTCCTGGACATGGGCGAACCTCCCGGCGTCCGCGGAGGCGGAGCCGCCTCTACTATATCCCGGAGCCCGGGGGATTTCGATTCCCGGCCCCGGGGCCCTCATTTTTCCTTCCCGCGGTTGCATCTTTCCCGGTGCCGTGCAAAGATCGAAGCTCGCGCCGAGAAGCCCTCGGCCGGGAGGTCCCGTGTTCCAGCCCGTCCAGGTCATCTTCGCCCCCACGTCCCGGTGCAACCTCGCGTGCTCCCATTGCCGGGTCCGGCGCGGCCCCGAGGAGCTCTCCGCCCCGGAGGCCTCGGCCTTCCTGGAGCGCTGCGCCCGGGGCGGTATCGAGCGCGTCGGGTTCAGCGGGGGCGAACCCTTCCTCCGGCCCGACTTCCTGGCCGAGGTGTCCCGGACCGCGGTCGCCTCGGGCCTCTACTTCGACCGGCTGATGACCAACGGCGACTGGTTCGCGGACCCGGCCGACCTCGAGGAGTCCCTCTCGGCCCTGTACGAGGCGGGGTTCGACGGGACCTTCGGGGTGAGCGCGGACGCCTTCCACGACCAGGACCCCGGGCGCCTGGCGGCCTTCCTGTCCGCGGTCTTCCGCATCTGGGGCCGGAAGGACTGCGCCGAGATCCTCTCGGTCCGGGCCCCGGACGAGGGTCCCTGGCTCGAGGGCCTGCGCGTCCTGGCGGAGCGCCTGGGCGGCCGCCTGGTCCCCCGGACCGGCGAACCCCGGGGGATCGCGGACGCGGCTCCCCGCCGGGAGGAGGCCGCGGCCGGGGAGGTCCTGGACATTCCGATCCTGCGGTTCCCCCGCTCCGCCGCCGGGACCGAGACCGGCTGGGGCGAAGACCGGTGGTTCCGGGAGGACTTCTGCGAGGGTCCGGGCAACGTCTTCTACGTCCACCCCGACGGCTCCGTGGCCGTCTGCTGCGGTTTCGCCAACGAGAATCCCTCCCTGATCGTCGGGAACATCCGGGACGACGACTACGACAGCCTCATGGAATCCGCCCGGGCGAATCCCCACGTCCGCCTGGTCTACGAGAAGGGCCTGGACGCGCGCCGCCGGGAGCTGGAAGCCTCGGGGGTGAAGTTCCCGGGCATGACAGACGACATCTGCTTCTTCTGCGACCACCTGTATAGGAACAAGCTGATCGGGGATTGACAGGATCCGTCGTATAGATTACTTATATTATAATCATTCCCGATCATCCGGCGGAAAGCCCACGGTTCGCGGCGCGAGGGGCCCCCGCGGAGGAACCATGTCCCGCACCCGAGAACCTAAGGGCAAGATCGTACGCGCTCTCGGGCTGAACGTCTTCGGAAACCCGAAGTTCGACCGTCTCCTGGATCGCAAGCCCCACCCCCCGGGAAAGCCTCCCCGCTACTCCCCCCGCAAGACCTCGGAATACGCGGACCAGCTCCGGGAGACCCGGAAGTACCGGACCGCCTACGGCCTGGGACGTCGCCAGCTCAAGAACCTCTACGAGAAGGCCCGGCGGGCGGGCGGCTCCACCAGCGCCGCCCTGCTGGTCTTCCTGGAGGCCCGGCTCTCCAACGTCGTCTACCGCCTGGGCTGGGCGGTCTCCCGGGCCCAGGCCCGCCAGCTCGTCAGCCACGGACACGTCGCGGTCAACGGCCGGACCCTGGACATCCCGAGCGCGGCCCTGCGCCCCGGGGACGCCCTGGAGCTCCGGGCCCCGGAGTCCCTGGCCCGCCTCGTCCGCGAACGGACGGCCTCGGAAGGGGCCGCGCGCCTGCCCTCATGGCTGGCCCGGGAAGATGGAGGCCGGGCGGCCCGGGTGGCATCCGCGCCGGTACCGGAGGAAGCCTCGGTCCCGGGCCGCATAGGACGGGTGGTCGAGTTCTTCGCCCGATGAGGCCTTGCAGAGCCTCCCGGGAATCGATAGTATTTTAACGGAATTTCGCGCCCGGCCCGGTTTTTCGCGGCGGCCGCGATATAGTGTTCCACGTGCGCCCCGTACGGGGGCACGTACCTGCTCGCCTGCCCAAGGGGAGTGCCATGAAACGTATCGTGTTTTTCGTGATCGCCGCGGCGATGTGCGCGCGGCTGCCCGGGGTCTACGCCCAGGACCTTTCCGAACCGGACGAACAATCCGTACTGCAGAAGGCCCGCGACAAGTACGGCCGAACCGCGGAGCCTTCGGATCCTTCCAGCGCGACCGACCCCTCGGACGCGGAGGATTCCGGCCGACCGTTCTCCCCCTTCGTCTTCTCCTTCGTCCCCGGCATCCAGTTCCCGCCCTTCGGCCTCTACGACACCTCCGCCGCCTTCGGCTGGATCGGGTCCGGGGTCGGGAACGTCGAGGGAATCCAGGCCTCCGGGGTCTTCAACCTGGCCCGGGACGTGGAAGGCTTCCAGGGATCCGGGGTCTTCAACATCGCCCGGGACGTGGAGGGCTTCCAGGGATCCGGGGTCTTCAATATCGCCCGGGACGTGGAGGGCTTCCAGGGATCCGGAGTCTTCAACATCGCCCGTAAAGTGGAAGGCTTCCAGGCTTCCGGGGTCTTCAACATCGCGGACACCGTGGACGGCGGCATGGTCGCCGGGGTCTTCAACGCCGCGGAACGGGTCTCCGGTCCCATGATCGGACTCGTGAACGTGGCGGACCGGCTGGACGGGGTGGCCCTGGGCCTGGTCAACATCATCGGCAACGGGGTCAACGAGATCGGCCTCCAGTACATACCCGCCGAGGACATGACCTACCTCGCCTACCGGACGGGCACCGCCTCCCTGTACTCGGTGTACTACGGAGGCGTGGGATCCGAGGACTGGTTCGTGGACTCGGACTCCCTGGTCGTGGGACTGGGATGGGGCCACCGGATCCGCATCGGCGACGGCGGCCTGGACTTCGAGGTCTGCGCGGAACAGGAGCTCTACGCGGACCGCAGGGCCGCGATGGAAACGGCGGCGGACGCCGACGACGAGGACGCCTTCCTGGCCCTCATCCGGCCCTATCCCTCCGTACGGGCCGCCCTGAACATCCCGGTCCTCGGTTTCAAGGCCGTCCTGGGGATCGAGACGGACTTCGACGTCCCGGCCTGGGGATCCTATGTCCCCGACCGCCTCCGGGCATCCTCGTTCCGGACGGGCGGGTGGAGCGGGGACGCCTGGGGCCTGGAGTTCACCGCCTGGCCCAAGGTCTTCCTGGGCCTGAGCTTCTGAGACCGAGGGGCGTGCCGGGAACGGCCCGGCGCGACCGCCCCCGGCCCGCTCGATTTCCCGCTACCCGCGAGATATACTGAACCGTGAACCCGGGGTATCCGAGGCCGGAATCTTCCGGCCTCGGGCAGCCCGATTGGACTAGGGAGGAGCGAGGGATGAAACGCCTGATCGTCATAGCCGCGTGTCTGCTCACAGTCGTGTCGGCCGCCGCCGCCCAGACTCTCTTCGGGGAGATCGAGTACGTAGAGGGCGACGTGACCCTGAGCCGGGGCGGCAAGAGCCTGGGGGACCTGAACATCGGCGACGAGGTCCAGGTGGACGATTTCATCAAGACCGGCCCCGACGGCGCGGCGGTCATCGCCCTGAACCGGTCCACGGGGATGCGCGGGTCCCTTTCCGTCAAGCCCCGATCGGCCGTCTACGTCCGGATGTCCCAGGACTCTTCGGGCTCCAAGACGACCCTGGAGCTGGTGGCCGGGCAGATCGGATCCAAGGTGGCCAAGCTCTCCGGCTCCCCCACCCTCCAGGTGCGGACGGACACCGCGGTCATGGGAGTCCGGGGCACCGAGTTCGGGGTATCCACCTCCGTGTCCGGCAACATCGTGATCTTCTGCACCGAAGGGGCCGTGGAGACCTCGGACGGGGAGTCCACCGTGCAGGTGCCCGCCGGCAAGGCCGTGGAAAAGCGCCCCGCGGAGCGGCTCCGCCTGCTTCCCGTCGCGGTATCCAATCCGGACGAGTTCGCCAAGCGCTGGATCGCGGACGAGATCGAGGCCTTCCGGGCCAATCCCGCCCGGGTCGTAGCGTTCTACGAGAAGCGCTACGCGGACCTGAGCGTCCGCTTCACGGCGGCCCTGGACGATTTGCAGCGGAAAGCCGCCCTGCGGAAGTGGATCGAGGAGGACAAGGCGGGCACCCGGGTCAATCCCCGATCCGCGGACACCCTCCGAGAAAAGAAGGAACTGGTCCAAAGCTTCCTGGAGCTTCGGAAGATCCTCTTCCTCTTCGAGCGCATCTACTACCGCCTGGACGAGGCGGTGGACCTGGTTTCCGGTACCCCCGGGGAGCGGGCGGAGCTCCGGCCCGGCCTGACCGCGGGGGCCTTCCTGCGGCAGTTCCGGGACGAGCGGGATAGGCTGGCCAAGATGATGGCCTTCTTCCGCTACGCCGAACGGCTCTACGCCCTGCGCAACGAGGGCGGAGCGGGCTTCCCGGGCCTGGGCGGGGACGACGACGACTTCTTCGGCACTTCCGATTTTTGAGAGGAAAGCCCGGAACCATAGATCCGAACGCTGAAACTGTGAGGTAACCTTGACGACCGTGATCTCCCTGGGCGGCTCCATCGTCGCCCCGGACAAGCCCGATGTCCCCTTCCTGCGGGATTTCCTGGCCCTGTCCACGGCCTGGCTCGAGGAGGATCCCGAGCGCAGGCTGATCCTGGTGGTGGGGGGCGGGGGACCCGCCCGGGAATGGCAGAAGGCCTACCGGGAGACGGCCCGCCGCGCCGATCCGGACGCCCAGGACTGGGTGGGGATCATGGCGACCCGCCTGAACGCCCAGCTCGTGAAGGCCCTCTTCGGGGAGCTCTGTCCCCGGGAGGTGGTGATCGACCCGACCGCGGTGGGGATCTTCCCCGGACGGGTCCTGGTCGCGGCGGGGTGGAAGCCGGGCTTCTCCACGGACTACGACTCCGTGCTCCTGGCGGAGCTCTTCGGGGCCGGCACGATCGTGAACCTATCCAACATCGCCAAGGTCTATACGGCGGACCCCAGGCTGGACCCCGCCGCCCGGCCCATCGACTCCATCGGCTGGGCGGAGTTCCGCGCCCTGGTGGGCGACGAGTGGGTGCCGGGCAAGAACGTCCCCTTCGATCCCGTGGCCAGCCGCAGGGCCCAGGAGCTGGGCCTCCGGGTGGTCTGCGCCGCGGGCCGCGACCTGCCCAACCTCCGGGCCATCCTGGAGGGCGGACCCTTCACGGGTACGGTGATCGGGGGCTGATCTCCCCGATGTTTCCGGTCCGGCCTTATCGGTCCTCGATCTCGATGTAAAGGCTTCCGGCGCTCCCGTCCGAGGCTTCGGCTTCGAATCTCCAGAGTCCGGGCGCGTACTCGAAGGTTTTCCGCTCACTCACGGAGGCCGCCGGGACGATGTCCAGGGTTCCCCGGACGGCGGAGTCCGCGTATACCCTCACGGTCACGGAGCCGGATTCCAGGCTGCCGGTGACCGCCAGGGTCACGTCCCGGAGCGGGGCGATCGTGTCGCTCACGACGGGATTCGTGCCCGGCAAGTCCCAGATGCGTCCGGTGTGGCTGTAGCTGAGCCCGGCGCAGGACGCGAGGGTCAGGGCGAGGGCGAAAAGGACTAGGGGGCGGAAACCTCCGCCGGAATTCGAGTTCATGACATCTCCCGGATGACCCAGGATACCATATCGATAAAAAAGGGTCTAGACGGATCGGGGCCCGTCGGGCTTCATTCCGGGGCGTTCCGGACCGGCCTGTCGAGGATCAGGCCGCTTTTACGGAACACCCCGGCGTGGAAGGCGTCGATGATGCGGGCATGGATCGGACCGTAGAGCGACCTGTCCCGGAAGGGGCGGCCGCTGCGGTACCAGGTGGAATGCACGATCACCGTGGAGGGGCTTCCGTCGGGGCCGGCCCGTTCCAGGAACCGGATCCGCTGGACCCCGTTGGACAGGTTCCGCTTCAGGTAGACGAACTCGATCAGGCGCTCCGGCTCGTCGATCCGGGTGATCCGGAAGGACGCCGGGATACGGAAGGGTCCGAGGATCCGGACGTCCAGGACGAGGACCTGCCCCGGCGAGAAGGGGGGAGCGGTCTCGCCGGCGGCGTAGAGCCGGGACCCGGAGGGATCCCAGACTACCCCCGGGCGGGTACGGGAAGTCTTCCACGCCGCCGAGGGTTCCAGGGCCGTGTAGGCCTTCCAGACGAGGTCCGGCGGGGCCGGAGACGAGTAGCTCCTGTCGTGAAAGAAGTACCCGGCCGGGGATTCCAGGTCGCTCGACTCGTAGCCGGCCAGGTTCCAGCCGTTCCTGTCCAGGAAGCGCTTCACCGAGGGCGGGAGTCCCCGCCCGGCCGGGGCGGTCGCGCATCCTGCAAGGACCGCGGCGGCCAGAAGGGCAAACCCCCTCCGGCGCGCCCCGGTCCGGAGGCGGCCGAACAGGCACGCGTCGGGTTCGCCGCCCCGCCCCGGATCAGGGCCGGGCATCGAGGGAGGATCGTATCCGGGCGGCGTACTCCCGGTACCGCCGGACGTCCTCGGGCCGCCCCAGCTCCGCGGCCAAGACCGCCAGGGCTTCCGCGCAGCGCAGGGCGGCTTCCGCGGAGTCCAGGGTAACGAAGACGTCGAAGGCCCGGCGGTAGTAGTGGAAGGCGTCCTCCCTCGATCCCAGGCCCCGGGACAGGACGGCCAGGGCTTCCAGGTCCGCCGCGATCCCGGCGGAGTTCTCCGCCTTCCGGTCCGCCTCCAGGGCCTGCCGGAGCAGGTCCAGGGCGGCCTCGGAGTTCCCCTTCTTGTGTGCGATGTTTCCCAGCAGGTACAGGTTGGCCCCGTACTCGGCCAGACGCTTGAGCCGCTGGTTGATCCCCGCCGCCCGCCTGAGGTCGGATTCCGCGGCCGCCCACTCGCCCTGATCCCGATACACCACGGCACGATCGTGGAGGAGGACCGCCAGGGTCCGCTCGTCCCGGGCGGCCAGGGGCAGGGCTTCCTGGAAGGCCTCCATCGCCGCGGCTCCGTCTCCTCGGGCATAGAGCGCCTCACCCAGGTTGGCCAGGGCCAGGGCCCGGAAGGACGGGTTCTTCAGGGGACCGGCGTAATCCAGGGCTTCCCGGAAGGTCGCCTCCGCGTCGTCCAAGCGGCCCGCGGCCAGGTAGACCCGGCCGATGGAGTTCATGGAGATGGCCACGCCCTCGGTGTTGTCCACCGCGCGGTTTTCCCGGAGGGACTCCTCGTAGAAGCGCTGGGCCGAGGCGTAGTCCCGCTTGGCCAGGAAACCGTCCCCGAGCTTGGAGTACTCGGCCGCCTGGTTTTTCCGGGCCACGACCTCCGCGACGGGCTTGGGCGCCGTGGAACAGGCCGAGAGGACCGCCGCGGCCAGGGTTACCGGAACCAGGAAGGACCGGGCGGCCGGTCGGCCCCGGCGGGGGGCGCGGCCCGGGAAGGCCGACAGGTTTGCGCTCATTGGAAATCCCCCTCCCGTATGCTGCGGTAGAGCGACTGCTGCTCCTGCCGCTCGGGAATTCCCTTGCGCAGCAGCGGGTTGTTGGCCAGGCCCTCCAGAACATCCTGGGTCTTCTGCAGGGTGGTCTTGCCCTCCTCCAGGAGGGAGGCGATCTTGGGCATCTCGGAGCTCAGGGACCCCATGATCTCCCGAAGGCTCCGGATGCTGCGCTCCACGTCCCCCATCATGCCCAGGACCTTGTTATAGAGGGCGTTGTTGTCGTCCAGGAAGGTCTTCAGGGAGCCCTTGGGATCCAGGAGCTTGGGCACCAGGCCCGTGGGATCCTCCATCTCCTTGGCGGCCTTGGCCAGGCTCGCGGAGACCTCGTTGACGGAGGCCAGGATGCCCTGGAGCTCCGTGAGCAGGGCGTCCGTCCGGCCTTCCACGTCCTCGATCAGGTTCGAGGCCCCCGCGACCGCCCGGGGGAGTTCCGAGGCCGCCTTGGACACGTCGCCGACGATGGAGCCCAGGGGTCCGGTGCTCTGGCCCGCCAGGGCACGGTTCACCTCCGTCAGGGTCCGGTTCACGGTGACCAGGGTGCGGCTGGCGTTCTCCAGCAGGGGATTGAGGCCCGCGATGAGGCGGGAGACGGTGTCATCCCGGGGAGGGATCTCCGCGAGCTCCTGCTCGATGACGGCCTGGCCTTCCGCGGTATCCGCGGCGGGGATGTAGGAACCCTCGGCCAGGACCTCCTCGCCCTTTCCCGGATGGAAGAGGAGTTGGCTCCCCAGGCCGATAGGGGACACGGAAAGCTCCAGGATCGAGTGCTGGCGGACCTTGGGATAGTAGGTGTCGTAGATGTCGAAGACCACGTCCACCTGGTTCTCCTCGGTCAGGGTGATCTTCTTGATCTTTCCGATCTGGAAACCCCGCATGAGGATGGGCGTGCCCGGGGGAATGCCCGTGCCGGAGGTGAAGCGGGACTTGAACTCGTAGTTCTTGGCGAACCAGCGCTGGTTGGCCCCCAGGAGGATCACGATGGCGCAGAGGAGCCCCACGGCTACGAGGACGAAGAGCCCTACGATGCGGTCTGCGTGCTTGATGCGGAACTTCATGAACCTCTCTCCTCGTCCGCCCCGTTGTCGGCGGACCTCTCGCCTTCGGAAGGTTCCCGTGCCGGACGGACCACGGTGACCGGCGACTCCGGGGCGTTCCGGGCGCGGGCGCCCCGGGCCCGGAGCCGGGCGACCAGTCCCGCGGTCTCGGGGACCTCGCTGGCCACGACCTCGTCGTAGAGCCCCGCGGCGGCGATGCGACCGTCCCGGATGATCACGATCCGGTCCGCTACCCGGTGCACCCAGCCCATGTCGTTGGTCACCAGGAGGACGGACTTCCCCGCGTCCCGCAGGGAATCCAGCACCTCCTGGACCCTCTCCTTGGCATCCTCGTCCAGGCCCGAGGCGGGCTCGTCCAGGAAGACGAGCTCGGGATCCAGGACCAGGGCGCGGGCGATGGAGACCAGCTTCTGCTCCCCGGCGGAGAGCTCCGCGGGCCGCAGAGCCAGGCCCTCGTCGTATCCCACCCGGGCGAGCACCTCCCGGATCCGCTCGGCGATCTCGCTCTCCCCCATCCAGTGCCGGTGGACCCGCAGGGGCAGGGCGATGTTGTTGAGGATGGTCTGGTTCGCCCAGAGGGCAGAGTCCTGGAACACGAAGGAGGTGCGGCTCCGGAAGTACCGCTCCTCGTCCTCGGAGAAGGAAGCCAGGGACGCGCCCCGGAAGAGGACCGATCCGGAATCGGGGACCACGAGCCCCGCGGCGGTCTTGAGGAGGGCACTCTTCCCGCTCCCCGCCGAGCCCAGGACCGCGGTGGTCGCCCCTTCGATGAAGGACACGGACACGTCCTTCAGGATCTGGTAGCCCCCCGAGAAGGTCGTGACGGAGCGCAGCTCTATGACGGGATTCGCCGCTTCCTCGCCCATCGCCGCCTCACACGTACTGCATCAGGGTGATCACCACGTCCGCCAGGATGCAGAGCATGAAGCTCTGGCCCACCGCGCGGATGCCCGCCACGGGGATCTCCGTGGACGCCCGGGTGACCGAGAAGCCCTGGTAGGTGGCGACCACGGAGGTGATCGCCCCGAAGATGACGCTCTTGCCCAGCCCCGAGAGGATGTCCGAGACGGTGAGCGTGGTGAGGAGGTTGCGGAAGTACTCCTGGAAGCCCACGGGGCGCACCACCTGGACCACCAGGAAGGAACCCAGGAGCCCGAAGATGTTGAAGTAGATGGTCAGGATGAGCATGGACGCCACCATCCCCAGGAACCGGGGCACCACGAGGTAGGAGATCGGATTCACCCCCACCGACAAGTAGGCCTCGATCTCGTGGCTCACCACCATGGTCCCCAGCTCCGTGGCGATGGCGGTCCCGGACCGGGCGATCACCACGAAGGCCGTGAGCAGGGGCCCGAGCTCCCGGGTGATCACGATGATCAGGATGGTGTACAAAAGCTGGCTTTGGCCGAACTGGGGCAGGAGGGAGGTGCCGATCACGATGATCGCCGCCCCGATTCCCAGGGACATGACCGCGTTGATGCGGAGGGCTTCGAAGCCCGTGAACAGGATCTGCATGACCAGGACCTTGTAGCCCACCTGGCGGCGGCGGAAGAAGCGCCCGGTCTCCCGGAGCACGCTCACGAAGAAACCCAGGCCGTAGAGGAAGGAATCGAGTTTTCCGCGAACCGCTTTGCCGATCGAGTCGATCATCCGGGGTGTCCTGGATACAGTATGGATCAGGACGGCCTTCGAATCAATGCGGTTCTGTCCATGTGGAAACGTACTTGAAGGAGGTCTTCGGGACGGGCGGGGAGGGCTCAAGCCGCGACCACCCGCCCGGCAGGCCCAGGGCACGGGCGGCGGCCTCGAAGTGCCGCATCGCGATCCCCGCGTCCAGGTCCTGGAGGAGGATTCCCGGTATGGCCCGGCTGTACAACCGGTCCTCGTCCAGGAAGAGGTGGAAGGCGGGAGTTTCCGCCGAGGCGTCCCGGAGGATCCTCCAAGGCTGCTTGTTCGAGGCGGAGGGTCCGATCCGCACGCACTCCAGGACCTCCGCCCAGGGTCCCGCCTCCTTGGGCGAGAGCGGCCGGTCGAAGCCCCCGTCGAAGAAGAGGGTCTCGAAGGGTTTGCGACGGGAGGATCCCGCGGAGCCCCGGATGACCCGCTCCATCAGGGTTCTTCGTCCCTCCGCGGGGCGGCCCACGGGGCTCGCCGCGGGCACCACCTCCCCGGGACCCAGGCCCAGGATCCGGGAGGCGGCCCTTCGGTCGAAGAAGCCCCCGAGCCAGCAGGTGCCCAGGCCCCGGTCCGTCGCGGCCAGGACGACGCCTTCCAGGCAGTATCCGAAGTCCACGAAGGCGAAGGGCTCCGGTTTGACCGCGCCCGCGATGTACGCCGGCGCGCCCCGGATCACCCCGTAGGTGCCGATCCTCCCGCCGGAGCCGAGGGCCCCTGACTCGGTCAGGGCGAACCTCGGCCGGCCTCCGAAAGGACCGGGTAAACAGTCCTGGAAGGTCCGGACAAGGACCTCACGGTCGCCGGACGAGAGGGCCACCTCGTCATAGGAACGGATGGAGGTGCGGGCATGGATGGCTTGGAGGGGTATGTCCATATCCCCAAGATACAGACATACACGAATCCGGTGAAGTGCCTTCGAGTTGCTTCAGCCCTTCTTCCGAGTCGAAATCTTGAAGGGGACGTAGAGCGGGCAGAAGCCCAGGAAGCTGGTCGCCAGGAAGACGACCGCGAAAAACCCCAGGACGATGGCGGTGGTCCCGGAAATCAGACCTACGGCATACAGGACGGCGATCCCGATCGCGGCGGCGATGCGGATGACTCGATCGATGGTTCCCATGTTCTGGGTCATGATAGCCTCCAAGAAAAATCCTATATTCAAGGTTTATAATATATAGGGAAAAGTCAAATTCCTCACGGCCGGCAACCGACCCGGAGCTTCCCGGACTCGAAACGGGTCGCCAGGGCGCCGGTATCCGCGAGGTAAGCCAGGTGGGCCCGGATGGAGGCGTGGACAAGGGCGTACTGGGAGTGGTTGAGCTCGATCCCCAGGCGGGTCACCAACCCGGCCAGGAGATCCTCCCAGCTAGGCTCGGGCCGGGCCAGGTCCAGGACGACCTCGTTCACCCGGTCCACGGCCCGGCGGTTGACCTCCACCAGGGGACCGATCTCCCGGACCGGGGCGGCGTGGCTCGGGACGAAGAGCTCCGCCGGGCAGGACGCCAGGAAGTCCAGGGTCCGGTAGTGGGCCGCCACGTCGTACAGGAAGAAGACCGGGTACTTGGCCAGGATCTCCGCGGAGGCCAGGGCGTCCGCGCAGAAGAGGACTCCCCCGGGGGTACGCACCCCGATCATCCCCACGAAGTGGCCCGGCAGGGGCACGGCCTCCAGTTCCATACCCGGGATGGGGCCCGACGGCGCCAGGACATCGGTGACCCGGGATGGCTTGGCCATAAGGAACTTGTTCCGGAGCGAGGCCGGGGGATACCCGCCCCACAGGAGGCTGGGCTCCAGGAGGGGGTTTTCCACGAAGGCGGCCTCCTCCCGGGTGGCCGCTATCCGGCACCCCGTGCGGGCCTGGAGAAAGGCGTTTCCCCCGCAGTGGTCCGCGTTGGAGTGGGTGTTCACGATCAAGGACAAACGCAGGCCGTCCGCCTCCAGGCGGCGCAGGAGCTTCCGGCCCGCGTCCTCGTCGTTGCCCGAATCGACCAGGACCGCCGTTCCATCCCGGGCTTCGAGGATCCCCAGGTTCGTGGGTCCCCGGACGATCCGCGTCCCGCCGCCGACATCCTCGATGACAAGTTCCGCCATGACTCCTCCTTAGGCGGGAGCGTCGCCGGAGCGAACCGTACGCGCCCGGAGCCGGCCTCGGAAAACCAGGAAGAAGGCGAGGGCCGCCGCGAGAACCGCCGCGGAAACCAGGCGATCCGAAGCGAGGTTCGTGTTCGGTACGAAAGTACCCAACGCGGTGTTGTAGAAGGCGTGGGCCAGGACGCACCAGCCCACGGAGGCGCCGCTCATCCGGAGGGCGTAAAAGACCAGAGTGGAACCTCCCACGCCCAGGCCGAAGGAGACCAAGTCCATGCTCGTGTTCTGATAAGTTCCCGGGATCAGCCAAAGCGGCAGGTGCCAGGCGGTCCAGAGGACGGCCATGCCGGCCAGGGCGCCGAGGTCTCCGGACCTCAGCCGCTCCGAATCCTCGAACACGATTCCCCGCCAGCCGGGCTCCTCCAGGCCGCCGCCCAGGATCATGACCGGGAAGAGGGCGAGCATGGCCGGCCAGTTCTCGACCAGGAGCGGTGTACCCGGATTCAAGCCCCGAAGGACGAGGGGCTTGAGGACCGCCAGGACCAACCCGGCCCCCAGGGCCGCGAAGCCCGCGGGGCTGAGCCTTCCGGGCAGCCAGGTATGCAGGAAGCCCGCCAGGGGCCTGTCCCCGGCGCGGCGGGCGGCGCATACAAGGGCCAGGATCGTGGGACCGAAGCCGCCGGCCATATGGAGGAGGATGAAGGGCGCCGTGCCCGCGGATACCAGGCCCCCCCGGGCCAGACCCGCCAGGCCGAGCCAGAAAAACCAGGTCCAGGCGAAGGTCGCGAGCAGGAAAAACCGGAGCTCCCGGGAGCCCGGAACTGTGCCGTGCGGTTTCATGCCTTCCTCCGGGACGATGCGTCGCATCCCGCCCGGAATCGATCATACCGGAGCGTCGGGTTTCCGCCAATGGCCGATCCGTCACCCCCCCGCGGTGTCCACGGTTCTCTGGGTTTCCTCGGAGATGGCCGCGATGGTGTTGATCATCTCCAGGATTGATCCGACTCCGGAGGCCATCTGGCCGTAGACCTCCTTGACGCCCATGGAGAGGTTCCGCAGTTCCTCGATTCCCGAGGTAACCTGGGACCCCCCCGAGGAGAGCTCGGCGAGGGAGTCGACCAGGGCGGACAGCTCCCCCGCCATGGTCACGACGTCCCGGGACATGGAGCGGATCCGGTCCCCCGTTCGGGAGACCATGCCGTCGGAGTCCCGGATTTGGGCGATGATCTCCGAGAGGTCCCCGGTGATGCTCCCGACGTTCCGGCCGGTCGTCTCCGCCAGGCCCCGGATTTCACCGGCCACGACGGCGAAGCCCCTCCCGGCGTTCCCCGCCCGGGCGGCCTGGATGGCCGCGTTCATGGCCAGCAGGTTCGTCCGGTCCGACACGTCCCGGATCGAGGCGATCATGCCGTCGATCGCGTTCATGCCGCCCGTCGCCTTCCGGATCGATTCCACGGTCCGGTCCATGTCTCGCCCGCCCGCCGAGGCCTCCTCCGCCAAGTGGTCCATCTGGCCGCGCTTGCTGGACGCGATGGAGCTCGCGTTCCCCAGGGTGGCCACCATCTGCTCCACGGCCGCCGCGGATTCCTCGATGGCCGAGAACTGGGAGGCCGCGTCCTCCTGCAGCCGGTTCAGGGCGGTCCGTATCGCGTCCACCTGGCCGGTGGCTTGGCGGATCTCCCGGTACAGCCGGGCGTTGGCCTCGTGGACGATCGTCTGCTCTCGCTCGATCAGGCGTTGGCGGAAGAGGTGGCAGTTCTCCTTCTTGTTCAGGCCGTTGTGGATGGCCACGGCCATACCTCGGCACGTCTTGTAGCCGCAGGCGGCGCAGTTGAGATGGTCCTTTTCCGTCTCCTTGAGCAGGGCCGCGTAGATCTCGGCCAGCCGTGCGTCGTCGGGCTCCCGGATACGGAGGTCGGGGGAGCGGTCCACGTAGTTCCGCCCGTACAGTCCGGGCCTCCACCGGCCGGAGACGACCTTGGCCAGGCGGCGACGGACGGCCCGGTCGGACGCGGCCCGCCCCCCGTAGCGTCGGCGCCGTTCCTCGGCGAGATCCTCCACGGACCGCTCGAAGGCGTCCGGCGACTTGCCGTGGTTCAGCGTGCCGGGTCCCGCGTTGCAGCCGAACTCGCAGTTGAGGCAATCCACCAGGAGGGGTGCGATGCCCGACTCCAGGGAGGACTGGAGGGTGTCGAGGTAGGGGTATACGAGTTCGGGGCCCTCGATCTTGCGGGTCCGGGATTCAATCCCCGGCGCGTCCCGCATGGCGGTTCGGAGGAGGCCGCCGGGGGTGGAGAAGAGGACGGCCCGTTCCGCAGGAGGATTGTCGAAGTCAGATTCGGGCAGATGATCCAGGTCGACGCCCCGCTCCTCGAGGATCCGGTGGAAGGAACGGATCGTGACGTTGTAGTCCCCGATCCCCGTCTCCTCGAACTCGCGTTTCTTCGCGGCGCAGGGGGATACCACGACTACCTTGTGGCGGGAATATTCAGGATGGTACTCCCGGATCATCTTGATGGTGTGGAGCATGGGGCTGTCCGCGGGGGCCAGGTAGGGGATCAGTCCGGGGCGGTAGATCTCGACGTAGCTCACGATCGCCGGACAGGGCTGGGCGATCACGAGTCGGGGATCGTTCGTGCGGATGTGGTCCAGATAGGACCGGACGGTCAGTTCGGCACCGAAGCTCACGTCGAAGCAGGCATCGACGCCGAGGCTGCGGAGCCATCCGAGGAATTTCCGGTGCCGCCCCGGGAAGCTCGACACGAGGGCCGGGGCGGCTACCGCGACGATACGTTCGCCCCGTTCCAGATCCTCAAGGAGATGGTCGGCGTCGTCGATGATGTAACGGGCCTTCTGCGAGCAGGCGCGCACACAGCTCCCGCAGCCGATGCAGAGGGTCTCGTCGATGGAAACCTTCTCTCCCGAGCCGTCGATGCAGAATTTGACGGGACAAACGGCGATGCACATATGGCAATTCACGCATTTGTCCTCGTCCACCCCGATGACGGGAACCAGGGGACGATCTGGGAAGGAATTTGGCATAGTATTCCTCTCGGGGTCGGATTTCCCAGCGGTACGCACGGCGGATCCTGGGGAAGGAATACCTAGAGTATAGTCCATCGTGTTTTAGAATTTCATTTCGCAATGTGAAATTATCGATAAAGCATTCCCCGGGGAGAATCGGTCCGCCGTACGAGAATCGCGTGGGGAGACGCCGCGGCGTCCCGTCCCGCCCGTTCCGGCGCGGAGGCGGGACCCGTCGTCCCCGGGACCTCCCTAGCGGGCCGATTCCCCCGCCCCCCGGGGCTCCAGCTCGAAGACGCAGGAGCCGCCGTCCCAGAGGGTACCGAGCACGGTGAGATCGTGCGGGACCGGGAGGGCCCCGGCCAGAGCCCGGGAGGGGTTTACGCAGTAGATGGAGCAGGGCGCCGGGGCGCCGAGCCGCTTGGCCAGGGCGCACATCAGGCAGGACCGGGTCTCCACCCGGAAGACCGGGCCCGAGTCGTCCGGGTTCCAGGCGGCGCAGCCGAAGATCTCGGGGAGGATCGTGAAGAGGTCTTCGGGTGTATGTATCCCGAGCCGGGCGACCTGGTCCCGGGCCGCAAGCTCCTGCTCGATCCGCTTCTTCTCCGTGACGTTCGCCAGGATCCCGAAGGAGCCGTACTGCCGGACCGCGTCCACCAAAACACCGGCGTACATCAGTTGAAGTGTCTTCAGCCGTTCCGATTCCGTCATCCCTTCCTCCCGCCTGCTCGATCGTATACCCGCACTCTACCCGGGTTTACCGGGGCGCGGTATGATGAGAAATCATCATTCGGTACGGTATTCCATCGGAGGACCGGGGTGCGGGAATCGACCGACTGGGCGGAGGAATACGGGAAGCTTCTCGGGCGGCTACGGGTCCGGGAGGAGGACTGCGACGAGACCGTCCTGGCCCATCACCTGCCCTTCCTCTCGACTCTGGACGCCGTGGACGGGAGTTCCGTCGCCCTCTTCGACCTGCGGACCAAGAGCTACCGCTTCCTGACCTCGTCCTTCAAGTTCCTGGGCGATTATCCCCGGGACGAGGCCCTGGCCCTAGGACCAAACTACTTTTTCCGGCTCATGCTCCCGGCGGACCTGCCCTTCGTGCTGGAGACCGTGACCCGGGCCCTGCGCTTCCTCCTGGCGGTTCCTGCAGAGGAACGGAGGGACTACCGTCTTTCCTTCGAGTTCCGGATCCGCGCCGCCGGAGGGGGGCTGGTCCGGCTCGTCCAGCAGGTTGTCATCCTGGAGGCGGACGCGCGGGGGAATCCCTGGCTCGTCCTGATCGCGAACGACCGGGCGCCCCGGGGGGCGGGGGAGGAGACACTGCTCCGACGCCTGGAGAACCGGAGGGCCGGGACCTGGCACCTCTTCCCGCCGGGGGACCGCGGCGAGGGGCCGGGAACCCTGTCTCCCCGGGAGACCGAGATCCTGGGGCTCGTCGCCTCGGGCTTGGCCAGCCGCGAGATCGCCGACCGCCTGTACATCAGCGTGGCGACGGTGAACAACCATCGCCAACGGATCCTGGAGAAGCTCAGCACTAAGTCCAGCGCCGAGGCCGTACGCTATGCCGCGGCCCTCGGCCTGATCTGAGTCCACGGATTCGCAACCGCGTGCCAGGGCCGGACCGCCGCCGCCTCGAGTTGTGCGTTTTAACGCGCCATGGTATCATTGTATGATGTCAGTCAACGATCCAAACTAACAGGTGTACCGTGTATACTGCTATCAAATCCGAAGGGCAGCGCTCCCAGGAAGTCGCCGCCCGAATCAAGGACCTCATCCTTTCGGAGAAATTGAAGCGTGGGGAGAAGATCCCCAACGAGCTGAATCTCTGCGGACTTTTCTCCGTGTCCCGGCCCACCGTGCGGGAGGCCATAAAGTCCCTGGTATCCGCCGGAATCCTCGAGATCCGCCGGGGAAAGGGCACCTACGTTTCCATGCTTCCCGGCCTGGCCGAGGATCCCCTGGGCCTCGATTTTGTATCGGGCCCGGACCTACGAATTTCCCTCCTAGAGGCGAGGCTGATCATTGAACCCGGGGTCGCGCGGCTGGCCACCCGGAACGCCGACGTCCAGGACGTGGAACGCATAGCCCGAAGCATCCGCGACATGGAGGAGATCGTCCACCTGGAAAAGGTCGACGTGAACCCGGAACTTGCGTTCCATCGGAGTATCGCCGAGGCGACCAAAAACCCCGTGATCATGCGGCTCGTTCCGGTCATCATGGACTCCATCGTGAAGACCTACCGGGACGCCCCCCGCACGAGCGAGGACCACCGCCACGCCCTGCAGGAGCACACGGCCATCTTCAAGGCCATCGCCGCCCGGGACGCCGAGGGCGCCTACGGCGCCATGCACGACCATCTAGAACGGAGCTACCGACGGACCATGGCCAAGCGCTCGGTCCGGGGAGCTTCGGAAAGCCCGGGCTGATCCCTCAGGCTTTATTCGCCTTGCCGGCTTTGCCCGAACCGGCCAGGGAATACCCCACGGACGCCAGGGCCAGGACGTAGAACCCGACGGCGATCGGAGATTTGACCAAGGTGAGCCAATTCCCGTGGGACAGTATGAGGGCACGGCTCAACTCCCGCTCGGCGATGGGGCCGAGGATGAGGCCCAGGATCAGGGAAGCCGCGGAGAACCCGTGCTTCTTCATGAGGTAGCCGATTGCCCCGAAGATTATAGCCAGGCCCACGTCGTACATGCTGTTGCCCAGGGAAAATGCCCCCAGCAGGCAGAGACAGAGGATGAGGGGGAAGAGCACGGCAAGCGGCGCCTTCAGGATGAGGGGCGACACGCGGATGCTCAATAGTCCGAACCCGAGGATCAGGAACTGGGCGACTAGGAAACCCGCGAACAGGTTGTTCACGATGTGCGGAGTCTGGCTGAACAACAGCGGTCCCGGTTGGACACCGATCAGGAGCAGGGCACCGAGCATGACCGCGGTGACCACGTCCCCCGGAATTCCCAGGGTGATCAGGGGGACCATGGCCCCTCCGGTGGTTCCGTTGTTCGCCGCCTCGGGAGCGGCGATGCCCGCCAGGTTTCCCGTGCCGAAGGTTTCCGGCTCCTTCGAGAAACGGCGGGCCTCGTTGTAGGCCATGAAGGAGGCGATGGCCCCTCCCGTGGCGGGGATGATGCCGATGATGGTTCCCAGGATGGAGGATCCGAGAATCACCTTCCACAAACCCTTCCGTTCTTTTTTCGTGGGAACGATGGAACCGAGCGTGTCGGTATGGGGAATCCGGGCGAGCTTACCGTCGCTGAGCAGTTCCAGTTGAAGCAGAACCTCCGAAAGGGCGAAGACGCCGATAAGGACGGGCATCATGGAGAATCCCGTAAGCAGGCGGACTACGCCGAAGGTGAAGCGCTCGGTGCCCAGGGTCGGATCGATTCCCACCAGGGAGAGGAGAATTCCGAAAAAACCCGATATCAGGCCCTTAGTGATCGACGAGGCGGATACGCTGGCCATGATGGTGAGCCCGAAGATCATCAGTGCGAAGTACTCGGCGGGCCCGAACTTCAGGGCAATCCGGGCCAGTTGAGGCGCCAGGAATATGAGGCAGAGGGCGGATACCATTCCTCCCGCAGTGGACGCTATCGTCGCGACCCAAAGAGCCTTGCCCGCCTGGCCTTTCTTCGCCAGGGGGTAGCCGTCCAGTACCGTGGCCGCCGCCGAGGGGGTTCCGGGAGTCGAGATCAGGATGGCGGAAATCGAACCTCCGTACATGGATCCGCAGAACAGGCCGCTCATCATGATGAGGGCCGCGGAGGGTTCTACGTACAGGAGGAAGGGCAGCATCAGTATGATCCCCGTGGAACCGGACAGTCCCGGAATGACCCCCACTAGGATACCCCCGACCACTCCGATGGCCAGGAAATGCAGGTGGGAAAAGGCGTAGACGAAACCTTCAAGTAATCCTGGCACGGCGGGATCTCCTATCACCAGAGAATCGAGCGGGGAAGGGGGACCCGGAACACCCCCCGGAACAGGAAATAGAGGGCCGCCGAAGCGGTCAGGGAAAGGATCGCGATTCGGATCGGGCGGCGCTCGCCGAAGAGGATCATGGCCACGGCGATCAGGACCGGCGTAGCCAGGATGTAGCCGACGGGTTCCAGGATGAGGGTATAGCCCGCACCCGCCGCCGTCAGGACCGCGAGCTTGCCGGCGGTCTTTCCCCGGGGCAGTGTGGGCGGTAGGGGATTCCTGTCGCGCAGGGATCGGAGCAGCCCCTGAATTCCCAGAACGACGGAAAGACCAAAGAGTGACAGGATCACGATCAGGGGAAAGGTACGCGGGTTGATCCCCCCCCTCGATGCGGGAGCGGAGAGGGTCTCCACGAAAAACAACAGGGAGAGAGCTCCCAATACGAAGCCGTACACGATATCGATTCTGCCCATCGGTGCGTTCCTTAACAGGGATGCGCGGAGCCCGGAAATGCGGCGGATCGTCCAAAAAGCCCGGGGCTTTTCGAACGGCCGGTTCCGGCGCGGGGGTCCCGTACCATCGGCGTACGGGTCCCCCACGGCGGCAAATTACTTGTACTTGTCCCCGAGCTTGTTGGTCTGGACGGTGGTCTTGTAGACCAGGTCCTGCTCCTGGATGAGCTTCCGGAAGGACACGGTGTCCCGGTAGTCCAGGAGGAGACCGGATTTCTCCGCGATCGCCAGGAACTCCGGATCCGCCATGGCGGCCTTAAAGGCGTCGTGGAGAATCTTGATCTTCTTGGGATCCGTTCCCTTCGGAACCGCCAAACCCCGCCACTGGCCCATGCTGAAGGGGATGCCGAGCTCCTTCGCGGTCGGGTAGTCCGGGAACTGCTCGAGCCGTTTGTCCGAGAAGACGCCCAGGCAGCGCAGCTGTCCGCTCGCGAGCTGCGGAACCCCTTCGGGGGGACCGACGGTGATCACGTCCACCTGGCCCGCGACCGCCGCGGTCACCGTGGGGCCGCCTCCCGCGTGGGGAACGTGGTTGAACTTGGCGCCCGCCGCGGTCTCGAAGGCCAGGGCGATCATGTGGGTTCCGCCGCCGGTGCCGGCATTGCCCAGGTTGATCATGCCCGGCCGTTTCTTGGCGTCCGCCACCAGGTCCGCCAGGTTTTTATAGGGGGAGTTCGCGGGGACCAGGAACCATACCGGCGCGGTCACGATGTTCAGGACCGGTTCGAAGGTGGTCGCGTCGTAGGGGGTGTTCTGCATGTGGGTCACCGTGATGGAAGGCGTCGCCCAGGCGACCAGGTAGTGTCCGTCGGGGCTCTTGGTCATAGCCTCCACGTAGCCGGGAACCGCCGCTCCACCGGGCTTGTTGCTGATGATCATCGGGACCCCCAGGTACTTCTGGATGACCCCCGTGAAAGCGCGGAAGGTCACGTCCGTCGCGCCGCCGGCGGCCCAGGGGACCATGACCTCGATTTCCCGCTCCGGGAACTTGGCTTCCTTCGTGCCGTCCGCCGTGAGGGCGACGGCCGCCAGGACGCAGAGCACCGTCGCGACGAACACTCGCTGTACGTTCATCTGGTTCCTCCTAAAATTAAGGAAACTTCGTTTCCCGTTTCACAGTTCCGCGATTCCGGGGCGTCGGAAAACGAATCCGCCCGCCTCGGACAGGATGGTCGGAAAGATCACGGGCTCCGAAAGCACGATCGGGCCCGAGGACGAGGCCAGCATGGTATCCTCGCTCTTGGCTCCGGTGATCGAGGGATTCCACGTGAAGGCCTGGTTTTCCCGGATGATCTCGGTCGTGCGCTCCGTGGCCTTGTAATCCCGGCCTATGTAACCGATGGCGCCGCCCTGATGGTGGAGCTTGTACTCGTCGGGATAGCCCTTCTCGGCGTAGGCCCGTACGGCCGCCTGGAAGACCTCCGATGCGGGCCTTCCCGGCTTCGTTGCCGCCATCATGACGCTGTCCACATAGACGTTGTCCTCGTACCGGCGCTGAAGGTCCCCGGGGACCTTCCCGAACTGTACGAAACGGGTGATGGAGACGATGAGCCCCCGGCGCCGGGAGTTCACGCTGATCATGGCCCGCTTCCGGATCTTCGCGTCCGTAGCCACGGGATGCCGGTACCGGGAGATCCGATCGTCCGCCGCGCAGAAGGCCACGATGAAGTCCATGCCCCGGGACCAGAGCCGATCCGAAAGCCGGCCCACCACGGCCCGCTCCTCGTCCCCGGGCCGGATCTCCAGTGCGGTCTCCTCCGCGGCCCGGGCGGTTTCCCGGGCCTGTCCCCGGTAGCGGGCGATCTCCCAGGAGGTCAGGGAGTACCGGAGGGGATTGATTTTTCCGGACACGTCGACGGCGCCCGGGAAGGCGTGGTCGGCCCCGAGCCGGGGCCCCCCTAGGGAAGCCACCAGGGCAGCCTCCCGGTCCTCGTACCAGGGGAAGCCGACGATTTCGTAGCCCTGCTCGACCAGCCGCTCCTCCTGCTCCATACGGGGGACTTCTATGTTGCTGCAGACCACGAAGCCCCGGTCCGGAGTCAACAGGACTCCGGCCACTCCCAACTCGGTGGAAAGGCCGACGATGTTGTACCCCCCGGCGGTGACCCAGGAGAAATTCGCGGTCTTCTTGAGGTAGATCCCTGTGAGGCCCGTCTCTTCCAAAAGCCCCCGGATGAGGCGTTTCTTTTCCGCGACTTCGTCTTGGCTGAATTCGAACATCTGGAATCCTCTGCGTTCAGGTTCTATTGACAATCCCGACGGTCATCCGTAATCTTACGTTGTAAGACGTCAGGTGTCAAGAAAAACCTCGCATCGCCGGGGAGGGAAGAAATGCGGATACTATTCGTGGGGGGGACGGGCAACATTTCCGCGGCCTGTACCCGCAGGGCGCTCTCCGAGGGGTTCGAGGTGTTCAACCTGAACCGCGGCAACCGTCCCGACAGGACGGCGCCGGGTGTCGTCACCCTGACGGCGGACATCCGGAATCCCGAAACGGTGAAGACAGCCCTAGCGGGCCTGCGCTTCGACGGCGTGGTGCAGTTCCTGGCCTACCGCCCCGAGCACGTCCGGGCGGATCTGGAACTGTTCGAGGGGATCGCGGGCCAGTACGTGCTCATAAGCACCTGCTCCGCCTACCGCAAGCCGTCCCTGAGCCCCGTGATCACCGAGGATACCCCCCTGGAAAATCCCTTCTGGGAATACTCCCGGCTCAAGATCGCCTGCGAGGCGGTGCTCCGGGAGGAGGGAACCGCACGATCCTTCCCCTTCACTATCGTGCGGCCGTCCCACACCTACGACGACGGCTGGATCCCGGGGGTGTTCGGATCGTCGGATTACACGATCCCCTGGCGGATGCGGGGGGGCAAGGCGGTCGTGGTTCCCGGGGACGGCCAGTCCCTGTGGACCCTCACCCACGCATCGGATTTCGCCGTCGGGTTGGTAGGACTGCTGGGGAATCCCGCGGCCCTGTCCGAGGCATTCCACATCACCTCCGACGAGCGCCTGACCTGGGACGCTATCCACGCGATCCTCGCCGAGGCGCTCGGAGTGCGAGCCGAGACGGTACACATTCCCTCGGACTACATCGCCCGTATTCGCCCGGAACGCGGAGCGGGCCTTCTGGGGGACAAGGCGGTCAGCGTGCTGTTCGACAACTCGAAGATCCGGAGTTTCGTCCCGGAGTTCCGGCCCGAAGTCACCTTCGCCGAGGGCGTCCGCAGATCCCTGGAGTGGTACGACGCCCGCCCGGACCTGAAGGTTCCGAATCCTGTCGTGGACGCGGAAATCGACGAGATCCTCGGGTACTGGAGGAAGGCCCTGGCCCTGTTGCCGAAGGTCGATGGGAAACCATAAAGCGGCCCCTCGCCCTGTTCCTCGGTCCGTTCACTTCCCGAACAGCGCCGCCAGGAAGGGCGTGAAGACCAGGATCAGGGTGAGCCGGAGGAGGTGGAACATCATGGAGACCGGGGTCTCCGCCCCGGCCTCCGTCGCGGAAAGGGCCATGCCGGACAGGCCCCCGGGGGCGGTGGCGTAGATCGCGGTCTCCAGGTCGATGTGGAAAAGCTTGTTGATGGCCCAGGCGGCACCCAGGCAGAATAGGGTCAGGGCCACGATGTAGCCCACCGCGATGGGCAGGATCTCGGGGTGCTTGCGGATGGTGGCCACGTCGGAATTGGAGACCACCACGTAGGCCACCAGGAGCTGGGAGATCACCGAGAGGGCCCGGCCGCTGGGCACGTTCCCCTCCACGAAACCCTTGGCCACCAGACCCGCGATCATCCCGCCGGTCAGGATGCCCGAGGGCAGCTTGAGGCGGTCGCCCAGGAAGGCCCCGGCCAGGACTGCGGCGCCGATGATCCACGGCTGTTGCATGTCGCTTCCTTTCCGGCGCGGCCTGTCGCCGTCCTAGACGACCCTGCGGATCGAGTCGATGATCGTCCCGTCCCGGTATTCCACGATCCCCACGATGTCGTCCGCGAACTCCACCTCGTCGGGGACCCCGGTTACCCGCTCGATCTCCGCCTTGAGATCCCGGATGTCCTTGATCGGTAGGCCCGCGGCCCGGGCCGCGGCGGCCAGGTCCTCCCGGCGGGGATTGATGGCGATCCCCCGCTCGGTGACGATGGCGTCGATGGTCTCCCCGGGGGTGACGACGGTCTGGACCCGGTTCCGGATGGAAGGCACCCCGTTCCGCATGGAGGGCACGGTGATGACCGCCAGCTTGGCCCCCGCGGCCGTGTCGGAATGTCCCCCGGAAGCGCCCCGGAGGACCCCGTCGTGGCCCGTGAGCACGTCCACGTTGAAGTCCACGTCCGTGTCCAGGGCGGCCAGGACCACCACGTCCAGGTCGTTGACCAGGCAGCCCTTGTTCAGGGGGTTGGCGTAGCAGGAGACGTCCGCCTCCATGTGCCGGGGATTGTCCGCCATGGAGGAGGTGACCGCGGCGTCGAAGCTCTGGACGTCGAAGAGGGCCTCGAAAAGTCCTTCCTTCAGCATCTCGGCCATGAAGCCCGTGATCCCTCCGATGCAGTAGCTGCCCCGGATCCCCTTCTCCTTCATGTAATCCCGGACGTACCGGGCCGCGGCCAGGCTCGGGCCGCCGCCTCCGGTCTGGAAGGAACAGCCGTCCTTCAGATAGCCCGTGGACTTGATGAGTCCGAAGGCCAACTCTGCGATCCGGAGCTGGACGGGATCCCGGGATATACGGGTGGCCCCGGTGGCGATCTTGGAGGGGTCCCCGATGGAGTCCACCACCGCGACGTGATCCACCAGGTACTGGGGTATGGAGATACGGGGGGCCAGGGGATAGGGCACGAGGTTGTCCGTCACCGCCACCACCCGACCCGCGTACCGGGCGTCGTGGATCGCGTAGCCCAGGGACCCGCAGGCGGTCTTGCCCGCGGAACCGGTCATGTTGCCGAGCCGGTCGCAGGCCGGGGCGGCCAGGAAGGCCACGTCGATCCGCAGGCTCCCCTCCTCCACGGCCCGGGCACGTCCCCCGTGGCTCCGGATGACCACCGGGGCCTCGATCTCGCCCCGGGAGATGGCTTTGCCGACCTCTCCACGAACCCCGGAGGTGTGCAGGCGGGACACGACGCCCCGCCGGATGAAGCCGGCCACGCAGTCCGCCTCGTCCCCCAGGGAACTGGGAGCCAGTGTCAGGTTCCGGATCCCCAGGGCCTCCGCAGCGGCCAGGACCTGCTCCACCACGGTATCGCCGTTGCGCAGGTGGTGGTGGAAGGAGACGGTCATGCCGCTTTCCAGGCCCGAGCGCTCGATCGCGGCGGCCAGGCTGGGCGCGACCTTGTCGGTGGTGGGAGCGGGAACCCGGCGCGGGAAGGTCTTCGGGGTGTAGACGTAGGAACCGTCCAACCGGGAGTAGGCTCCCGCGTAGGGGGCCAGGACGCCGAGCCCCGGGATCTCCCGGGGCACCCGCCGTCCGATGGAATTGGTCACGCAGTCGAGCTTCATGCTTGGGCGTCCTCCATGCCGGCGAGGCGGGCGAGCTCCAGGGTCCGCTCCGCCTGGGCCACGACGGGGGCGTCGATCATGCGCCCGTCCAGGGCCACCACCCCCGCGCCCCGGGCTTCCGCCTCCCGGGCCGCCCGGACCACGGCCCGGGCCTTGCGGACCTCGGACTCGGTCGGAGCGAAGGCCACGTGGATCACCGGGACCTGGGAGGGATGGATGGCGGCCTTGCCCGAGAAGCCCAGGGACACCGCCGTCCGGGTGGCCTCCAGGAGGCCCTCCAGGTCGTTCACGTCCGTGTAGACCGTGTCGAAGGCCTCCAGGCCCGAAGCCTTGGCGGCGATGACCACGGCGCTCTTGGCGTACAGAAGTTCCCGGCCGTCCTTGGTGGCCTTGATCCCCAGGTCCGCGGCCAGGTCCTGGCCGCCCAGGGTCAGCCCCGAGAGCCGGGGAGAGGAGGAGGCTATGGCCGCGGCGTTCACTATGGCCCGGGCGGTCTCCAGCATGGCCTGGATCCGGACCGTCCCGGGCTCGATCCCGTTCTCCTTCTCCAGGCGGGAGATGATCCGGTCCGCCTCGAGCACGTCCTCGGGGCCGTCCACCTTGGGAAGGCGGACGGCGTCCGGACGGGCCGGGACGATTTCCGCGAGGTCCTTCTCGAAGTAGGGCGTGTCCCGCCCGTTGATCCGCACCACCCTCTCCACGCCCCCGAAGTCGAGGGCCCGGAGGGCGCCGCGGACCAGCTTGCGGGCCGCGTCCTTCTCCGCCAGGGCGATGGAGTCCTCCAGGTCCAGGAGGACCCCGTCCGCCCCGTAGATCGAACAGTTCTGGATCATCCCCGGGTTGTTCCCGGGGATGTACAGCAGGGAGCGCCGGGGGCGCCCCGCCGTCCTGTCGGGTTTCATGCTGCGTGCTTCTTCCTCTTGGCCAGCGAGTATACCAGCGAGGCGGCGGCCAGGACAATGAAGACCGCGGAGATCGGCTTCTGGACGAAGATGCCCAGGGAGCCGTCGGACAGGACCAGGGAGTTCCGCAGGGCCTGCTCCGTGGTGCCCCCCAGGATCAGGGCTAGGACCAGGGGAGGCAGGGGTATCTCGAGCTTGGAGAAGAGGTACCCGATCACCGCGGAGACCATCACCACGACGAAGTCGAAGGAGCTGTAGTTCAGGAAGTAAGTCCCGATCAGGGCCAGCCCCATGATGATGGGCAGCATGATGCGGGTGGGCACCTTGAGGATCTGGACCAGGGGAATGGCCAGGGGGAGGTTGATGATGATCAGGATGATGTTCCCGATCAGCATGGAGGCGATGACGCCCCAGGCGATCTCGGGGTGGTCCGTGAAGAGGGTCGGACCGGGCCGTACGCCCAGGAGCATCAGAGCGCCCAACATGACGGCGGTGGTCCCGGATCCGGGGATGCCCAAGGTCAGGAGGGGAACCATGGCGCCGCAGGAGCAGGCGTTGTTGGCCGCCTCCGGGGCCGCCAGGCCCTCGATGGCGCCCTTGCCGAACTCCTCGGGCTTCTTGCTCAGGTTCTTCTCCATGGCGTAGGACATGAAGGTGGCGATGGTGCCGCCCATGCCCGGGAGGACTCCCACGATGAAGCCCAGGGGGGAACTGCGGAGCATCGGGGGCAGGGAGCGCTTCCAGTCCTCCTTGGTGATCCAGACCTTGCCGATGTGCTTGGAGTCGAACTTGTAGACCGCGTTGATGTCCTTGAAGTTCTTGAAGACTTCGCAGACCGCGTAGACACCGATGATGATGACCAGGAAGTCGATCCCGTCCTGGAGGGCCTCCGCCCCGTAGGTGAAGCGGATGATCCCCGTCAGGGCGTCGATGCCCACCGTGGAGAGCATGAGGCCGAAGGCGATGGCCACCGCACCTTTGAGGAGGTTGCCTTCCGCCAGGGTGATCGTGGCCACCAGGGCGAACATCATGAGGGAGAACATCTCCGCGGGTCCGAATTTCAGGGCCGCGGCCGCGATGGGCTGGGTCAGGAAGACCAGGAAGAACATGCCGATCATGCCGCCGATGAAGGAGGCCAAGGCGGAGATGGCCAGGGCCGCGCCGGCGCGTCCCTGCTTGGTCATGGGGTAGCCGTCGAAGCAGGACACGATGGCCGAGGCGTCCCCGGGGGTGTTGATCATGATGGAAGCCCGGGAGCCTCCGAACATGGCCCCGTAGTACACCGCGCACATCGTGATGAGGGCCGTGGCGGGGTTCATGCCGAAGGTGATGGGGATCAGGATGGCCACCCCCGTGGCCGGCCCGAGTCCCGGGAGCATGCCGATGATCGTTCCCAGGGTCCCTCCGATGAACACCCACAGGATGTTCGTGAAGGTGAACGCGGTCTGGAATCCCAGACCGAGGTTGGCGAATATCTCTTGCATCTCGGTCTCCTCCTAGAAGGGCAGCAGGGATTCCAGGAATCCCCGGGGCAGGCTTAGTTTCAGGGCCACCGCGAAGACCCCGTAGGTGATGACCGCGAACACGGCCGAGAGGACCGCGTTCTGGACCAGCCGGCCTTTGTTGATGAGGGTGGAGATGAAGAGCATGAAGAGGGTCGTAGGGATCAGGAAGCCCAGCTTGTCCATCACCAGGCCGTAGACGATCCCGACCACCGTGGTCAGGACGATCTTGAGCCACAGGTCCTTGTGCTCCACGAAACCGAAGTCCGCCTTCTTGGACTGCTTACCGGGCCTGCGGTCCCCCAGGATCAGGGCCAAGCCCGCCAGGACGGATCCGATGCCGACCACCAGGGGAAAGATCTTGGGCCCGAGCTTGTCCCCCATCCGCATCTCGGGCAGGACCAGGGCGGTGGCCGTGTAGATACCTCCCACGGCCACGGCGATGATTCCGGTCAGGGTGTCTTTCGTCACGAGCGCACCTCCCGGCGCGTCCCGGACGCGCCTTCGCGGGGACGGGATTTCCCCCGCCCCCGCTTTGCCTACTTTACGGAATTACTTCTTGAGTCCGACCGTGGTGAGCAGGTCGTTGAAGATCCCTGTCTGCTCGGTCAGGAAGGCCGTGTGGGCCGCGGAGTTCTGGTAGAACCCGGTCCAGCCGAGCTTCTCGATCTGTTCCTTCCAGGTCTTGGTCTGGACCATCTTGGTAAAGACGTCGTCCCAGTACTTGACCATGGCGGGGGTCATCTCCGGGGCGCCGATGATGCCGCGCCAGTGGGGGAAGACCACGTCGATACCCTGGGCCTTGAAGGTCTGGACTCCGGGCAGGAAGGACAGGGGAGCGTCGGAGCTGACGCCCAGGACCCGGAGCTTGCCGGCCTTGTGCTGCTCCAGGACCTCGCCCAGGCCGATGGTGGTGGCCTTGATGTGCCCGCCCAGGAGGGCCGGGACGATCTCCCCGCCGGCGCCGGGGTAGACGATGAACTTGAGCTTGGAGGGGTCGATCCCGTAGGCCTTGGCCAGGCGGAGGATCAGGAGGTGGTCGTTGTTGCCCAGGGTGGGGCCGACGCCGATGGGGATGGCCGCGGGGTTGGCCTTGATGGCCTCCATCAGGTCCTTGATGTTCTTGTAGGGGGCGTCCGCCTGGACGGCCACGGAGATCCACTCGGTCTGCAGGGCGGCCAGGGGGGTGAAGTCCTTGAAGGTCAGCTCGCTGGAGCCCAGGAGGTTGTTCAGCATGATCAGGGTGGAGGTGGCGGCCAGGAATTCCCCCTGCCCCTTCTTGCCCTTCAGGTAGGTCCAGCCCACGGCCCCGCCGCCGCCCGGCTTGTTGACCACGATCACGTTCTTCTCGACGAGCTTCTCGTCCACCAGGGTCTTCTGCACGACCCGGCAGAGCATGTCCCAGCCGCCGCCCGGGTTGGCGGGTGCCACCAGCTCGATGGTCTTCGTGGGCTTCCAGGTCTGGGCGCCGACGAAGGACACCGCCAGGATCGAGAGCATAAGCACGATCGCGAGTGTCTTCTTCATGATACCGTTCCTCCTAAGGATCGGAAATATCGCTCGACCGCCTACTGGGGCGGATGCGGCCTAAAAGAAAGGAAAGTCCTTGAGCTCTTCCGCGTAGCCCGACTTGTCCCGCCAGATCGCGAAGGATTCGTCCAGGTGCTCCGCCCAGATCGCCGCGGCCCGCTCGGGATCCCGGGCCCGGAAAGCCTCCCAGAGCTGCCTTCGCCGGGACACGCTGCGGTCCACCCGGTTGGGCAGGACCACCCGCATGACCCCGTACCGGTCGAACACCTCCCGCTGGGCGTAGACCAGGCCCTCGAGGTGCTCGGAACCGCAGGACCGGAACAGGACCGCGTTGTACTCCTTCACCAGGGAGAAGAGCTGCTCCGGGTCCGCTTCGCTCCGTCCGGAGGCGGCGAAGGCTTCCAGCCGGTCCAGGATGTCCTCCATCCGTGCCAGGTCTTCCTGGGAGATGCGCAGGGCCGTGTACCGGAGGGCCAAGGTCTCCAGGGCCTTGCGGATCGCGAAGGAGTGGGCCAGCTCCCGGGGCGACAGTCCGAGGACCCGGTTGCCCCGCATGGGCACCCGCTCGATGTAGCCCCCGAGTTCCAGCTTCTGAACCGCCTCCCGCACGGGGGTCCGGCTGACGCCGAACTCCTCCGCGATCTCCACGTCCGTGAAGTAGGTGTCCGGCTTCAGCTCGCCCTGGACGATGGCCTTCCGGAGGCGCTCGAAGATGATGTCCCGTACCGGCTGGGTGCGGAGGTCCGGAACATCCCTCAGATAACCCACGACGACCCTCCTGGACAAAAATCTTTACAAATTTTGTGGATTCTGCATCCTGGATCCAGAATCCAGGTGTATACTAGACCCGCATTCGGAATCTGTAAAGCGGAATTCGCGGGAAATCCCGCGATTCTTCCATTAGGAGGAGTTATGGCGAAGAACCTGGTCCGGAAACTCATCGATTCCCACCTGGCGGGCAAGGCGGAGGGGGGAGAGCTCTCCCTGCGGGTCGACCAGACCCTGACCCAGGACACCACGGGCACCATGGCCTACCTCCAGTTCGAGGCGGTCGGGGTGGACCGGGTCCGCACGGAGCTGTCCGTGAGCTACGTGGACCACAACATCCTCCAGACGGGTTTCGAGAACGCCGACGACCACGCCTACCTGCAGGACGTGGCCGCGAAATACGGAATCCGTTTTTCCCGGCCGGGCAACGGAATCTGCCACCAGGTCCACCTGGAGCGTTTCGGGGTGCCCGGGAAGACCCTCCTGGGCTCGGACAGCCACACCCCCACGGCGGGGGGCCTGGGGATGCTGGCCATGGGCGCGGGCGGCCTGGACGTGGCCCTGGCCATGGCGGGGGTCCCCTTCTCGATCCCCGACCCGAAGGTTCTGAACGTGGAACTCCGAGGCCGGCTTTCCCCCTGGGTCGGAGCCAAGGACATCATCCTGGAGCTCCTGCGGCGCCTTTCCGTGAAAGGCGGGGTCGGGAAGATCCTGGAGTATTCCGGGGATGGAGTCGCCTCCCTCACGGTGCCCGAGCGGGGCACGATCACCAACATGGGCGCCGAGCTGGGGGCCACCACCTCGGTCTTCCCCTCCGACGAGGCTACCCGGGCCTTCCTGGAGGCCCAGGGCCGGGGCGGGGACTGGGTTCCCCTGGCCGCGGATCCCGGGGCGGACTACGACGAGAGGATCGTGATCGACCTGGCGGCCCTGGAGCCCCTGATCGCCCTGCCCCACATGCCGGACAAGGTCGTCCCCGTCCGGGAGGTGGAGGGCACCCCCGTGGACCAGTGCTTCATAGGGTCCTGCACCAACTCCTCCTACCTAGACCTGGTCCGTGCCGCCGCGGTCCTCCGGGGACGGAAGGTCGCCGAGCGGACCAGCCTGGTCATAGGCCCGGGCTCCCGGCAGACCCTTCTCATGATCACGAAGGAGGGGATCCTGGCGGACCTGGTCGGGGCGGGAGCCCGAATCCTGGAATGCGCCTGCGGGCCCTGCATCGGCATCGGCCAGGCCCCCAGCTCCGGGGGGGTGTCCCTGCGTACCTCGAACCGCAATTTCGAGGGCCGGTCCGGTACGAAGGACGCCCTCGTCCATCTGGTCAGCGTGGAGACCGCCGCGGCCTCCGCGATCCGGGGGGTGATCACGGATCCCCGGAGCCTGGGCTCCGCCCCGGCGGCCCGCCAGCCGGAGGCCTTCCTCGTCGACGACTCCCAGGTGGTCCTTCCCCCCGCGGACGGTTCCGGGGTGAGGATCCGCCGGGGCCCCAACATCAAGGCCCTTCCGGAGTTCCGGCCCCTGGCGGACACCCTGGACGGGGAGATCCTCCTGACCTTGGGGGACGACATCACCACGGACCATATCCTCCCCGCGGGCAGCAGGATCATGTCCCTCCGGTCCAACCTCCCGGCGATCTCGGAGTACTGTTTCTCCGCCGTGGACCCCTCCTTCCCGACACGGGCCTGGGCCGCGGGGGGCGGTTTCGTGGTGGCCGGGGAGAACTACGGCCAGGGCTCCAGCCGGGAACACGCGGCCCTCTCGCCCCTCTTCCTGGGGGTCAAGGCAGTCGTCGCCGTGTCCTACGCCCGGATCCACCGGCAGAACCTGGTGAACGCCGGTATCCTGCCCCTGACCTTCGCGGACAAGGCCGACCGGGATGCCCTGCACGCCGGGGACCGCCTGCGCATCGAGGACGCCCGGAAGGCCCTGGACGGGGAACGGATCCGGATCCGGAACGAGACGACCGGCAAGACCGTGGAAGCCCTGCACGGCCTGTCCCGGCGGCAGGTCGAGATCCTCCGGGCGGGGGGCGCCCTGAACGCCGCCCGCTCCCCGGGGGCGGGGGCTTAAGGCCGTGTCCGCGGCGTACGGGGACCGGGACGTCCGGGAGATCCGGGACGACCCGGACCGGGACGAGTACCGGACCCTCCTGACCTCCCGGGGACTCTCCGTACCCGAAGGGTCGGACCTCGTACTGGGCCTGTACGAGGGGGAGCGCCTGGCCGCCGCGGGATCCCTGGTGGGGAACGTGATCCAGGGCCTGGCGACGGCCCGGGAGACCGAGGGAGAAGGCTCGGCCGCGGTCCTGGTCACGGCCCTCCTGAAGGCCGCCGCGGACCGGGGCCTGGGCAGGGTTGCGGTCTTCACCAAGCCCCCGGAGGCCGCGGTCTTCGAGGGACTGGGATTCCGGCGCCTAGCCGTCGCGGAGCGACCCGCCACGGGCCTCGGGGCGGCCCTGCTGGAATGGGGCAGCCCGGGGATCGAGGACTGGAAGGCGGACCTGGCCCGCCGCGCCGAGGGCCGCCCCCGGCCCTCGGGGGTCGTGGTGGTGAACTGCAACCCCTTCACCCGGGGGCACCAGGCCCTCCTGGAATGGGCCGCCTCCGAATCCTCCTGGGTCCACGTCCTGGTTGTGGAGGAGGACCGCTCGCTCTTCCCCTTCCCGGTCCGCCTGGACCTGGTGCGGAAGGGGACGACCCACATCCGGAACCTTGACGTGCACCCCGGCGGACCCTACGTGATCTCCTCCGCCACCTTCCCGACCTACTTCACCCGCCCAAGGCCGGGAAGCCCGGACGACGCGGCGGCGGAGCTCCACGCGGCCCTGGACCTGGAGGTCTTCCGGACCCACGTAGCCCCGGTCCTCGGGGCCGTCGAGCGCTTCGTGGGCACCGAACCGTATTGCCCGACCACCTCGACCTACAATAGGCTGATGAGGGAGATCCTTCCGGCCCCGCGGCCGGACTCTCCCGCCCTGGAGATCCGGGAACTGCCCCGGGTGGAGCGGGACGGGGCGGCCGTCAGCGCCTCCCGGGTCCGGGACCTGATCCGGGCCGGACGATTCGAGGAAATTCGAACCCTGGTGCCCGAGACCACCTGGGACTGGCTCCGCTCCCCCGGGGCGGCACCGGTCCTGGAGCGTATCCGGGCCAGCGACACCCGGCATTGATCGGACGGGGCGGCCGGACGGCCGCCGACCGGTTTTCCCGGGAGGACGCCGCAGGGCTTTCCCCGGGTCCCGCGAGGTTCGTATATGAGGAAAGGAAGAATATGAAGGCCAAGAAGGAAGCGATGGCGGGCTCCCTGGAGTCCAGCGACGTCCTGGTCACCATCCGCCCCCGGGAGGGCGAGGGCGTCGAGTGCACGATCGAGAGCATCGTCCTCAAGCAGTACGGCCGCCGGATCCGTTCGGTCACCGAGGAGGTGGCGGCGGCCGCGGGCCTGTCCGGGGCGGCGGTGCGGGTCCAGGACCGGGGAGCCCTGGAATGCACCCTCCGGGCCCGCCTGGAAACCGCCATAGAGCGGTCGACCGCCGGTACGTGAGCTCCCCGGCCCTGGACGCCCGGGAGGAGCGCTGGGCCCGGCGGCTCTCCCTCGCCGGGTCCCTGCCCGCGGGCGGGAGCCTCCTCACCCTGACCCTCCGGCTCCCCGCGGCCCTGCGCCTTGGCGGGGATTTCGACGGGGCCGCCCGGGCGCTGTTCGAGGCCCTGGAAGCCGAGGCCCGTACGTCGGGGTCACCCGTCCTTTCCTCCGAGTTCAAGATCTCCGCGGACGGCCCCGAGGGCTGGCTGGCCCTGGGGACCGGCGCCCGGGCCGCCAAGACGCTCGCCCTGGGCGTGGAGGAGGACCATCCCTGGGGTACCCTGGCGGACATAGACGCCACGGATGCCCGGGGCCAACCTCTCGGCCGGGAGGACCTGGGCCTGCCGCCCCGGACCTGCCTGGTCTGCGGGGGCCCCGCCGCGGTCTGCGCCGCCGGAGCCGCCCACGGCCTGCCGGAGCTTCGCGCCGCCGCGGAGACGGTCCTGGCCCGGCCGGCCTGCACGCCCGGCCGGATAGGCCGGCTGGCCCTGCAGGCACTCCTGGAGGAGGCGGCCGTGGATCCCAAACCCGGCCTCGTGACGCCCCGCTCCCGGGGTTCCCACGCGGACATGGACTACTTCACCTTCCTGGCCGGGGCGGCGGCCCTGGCTCCCTGGTTCGCGGAAGCGGCCGACCTGGGCGCCGGGCTTGCCGGGTTCGCCTCTACGGAGGACCCCGGGGCTCAAGACCTCCTGGACCGTCTTCGAGCCGCCGGACGCCGCGCCGAGGCCGCGATGTTCGAGGCCACGGGCGGGGTGAACACCCACAAGGGACTCGTCTTCTCCCTGGGGGCACTGTGCGCCGCGGCCGGGTGCTTGGCGGCCCGGGGCTTCGTTCCGACCGCGGAGTCCTGCTGCGACACGGCGGGCGCCCTGGTCCGGGCCGCCGCGACCGCGGACTTTACGGCGGCGTCGGCCAAACCCGAGGCGGAGCTGACCGCGGGGGAGAGACTGTATCGGAGCTCGGGAGTCCTGGGGGTGCGGGGCGAGGCGGCCCGGGGATTCCCCTCGGCGCTTCGGATCGGGCTTCCGCGTCTCCGCTCCGGCCTGGCCGCCGGGCTCTCCCGGAACGACGCCCTGGCCGAAGTCCTCCTGGCGCTCTGCGCGGAGGTCGAGGACACCTGCGTCCTGGCCCGGGGCGGGCCGGAAGGCCTGGAGTATCTTCGGGCCGAAGCCGCCCGGGCTCTCGGCCTGGGTGGCCTATCGACCTCGGCCGGCCGCGCCGCGGTCCGGAATTTAGACGAGGGCTTGATCGCCCGGCACCTCAGCCCCGGGGGCTGCGCGGACCTCCTGGCGGTGACGGACTTCCTGGAGCGCCTGGGATAGACGTCTCCGCGCCGGACCGCGGGGGGGACCCGTGCGGAGCGGAAGATTCCGGCAAGGCCGGTTTATTTCAGATGGCGATCCAGGAAGTCCAGGATACGGGCGACATTCTCCGGAGCCTCGAACGCGGTTCCTCCGTGTCCGGCCCCTTCCAAGGCCTGGAAGATCACCTTATCCGCCCCGATCTCGGCCGACAGGCGGGCGGCGAAGTCCCGGGACTGGGTGATCGGGACGTTGCGGTCCGCGGTGCCGTGCTGGATGAACATCGGCGGGTCATCGGCGGAGATGTAGGTTCCGGGGTTCGCCTTCTCGGCCAGGGGCCGGGCTTCCGGGGTGCCCACAGTCTTCCCCAGGTACTTCGACTCCGGGGACGTCGGGGACGAGGTCGGACCCATGCTTCCGCTCGTACCCAGGGCCTTGAACTGCTCGTCCATGGCGGAAAAATCGAGGGGGCCGTACCAGTCCACCGCGGCCCGGACGGAGTCGGACACTCCGGCGTTCCCCAGGGACGAGTCCACCAGGGACGGGTCATCCCCCGACACGGCGACCAGGGCCGCCAGGTTCCCTCCCGCGGAACTTCCCCAGGCGGCGAAGCGGCGGGGATCGAGGTTGTACTTCACGGCCGAGGCCCGCAGGAATTTCACGGCCGCCTTCGCGTCGTTCACCGCCGCGGGAAACGGGGCCTCCCCGCTCAGCCTGTAACCGACGGAGGCGACGGCGTAACCCCGTTTGAGACCCTCGAGCATGGGCCCGATGCCCATGGATTTCCCGCCCACCATGAATCCCCCGGGATGGAACTCGATGATCAGGGGGAAGGGCCCGGACCCCTCGTTCGGAAGGTACAGGTCCAGCTTCTGGGTGGGGGACTTGGATGCGTAGGCCAGGTCGAGATGCTTCACCTTGATCCACGAAGTGTCCGCGGCCTGCATGCCCTGGGGTTGGACCCCCGTCACGGGCTGGCCCGCGGAAAGAAAGCCCTGGCCGGGAACGGACGGGTCGGCGGTCCCCGTTCCGGAGCTGTCCGCGGGTTTCGAGCCGCAGGATAGGATCCAGAGCGTCGAAGCAAGGACGATTGGTAATACTTTCAGAGTTTTCATTTTTCCTCCCCCCGATCTTGGGATCGGCGCTTCTAACCATAGTTCCCGGGATTTTGGTTGTCAAAACCGAGCGGAGCGGACCGCGGCAGGTGCGGAAAACAGGGCTGAAAAGAGGAGCACCGACGAAAGGGCCAGGACGGCTCCACCCGCGCTCTCGGCCGGTCCGGGGAAGAGGGAGGTCACCATCAGGTAGGGACGCGAGGCCGCCCACCCGATCGCGGCGATCCCGGCCGTCCCGGCCGCGGCCCGGAGAATCCGACCCGCACGGCCCTCCGGCGCGAGGGGAGCGAAGCGCAGGCGTCCCCGGGCGATCCCGGCAGCCAAGCGGCCGCCCGAGTACAGAGTCGCCAGCGCCAGGACGCCGACCAGAACCCACATCCCCGCGACGCCGAACCGTATCCGGCTGAACTTGACCGGCTTGAATCCGCACCACCGGGACCAGTCGGCCAGCAGGACGGAAATGACCGGCCAGCTTCTCTGGGTGTTGGTCAAGATGACGATCCCGTCCCCGGATTCGGGCACCGCGTGGAAGTGGGTCATCCAGCCGTGGCCCTGCCCGCCGTGCCACACGGCCCGGCGGCCGTCGGAGAGTCGCTCCGTGAAGTGGCCGAACCCGTAGGCGTCGGCGGCCATGCCGAAGAGGCCCCGGATCTCGGCGGAATCGGAGTGGAGGGACCCCAGGGAGCCGGCCGTGAGGACTCCGGCGCCCTCCCCGCCCGGCACCCGCATCCCGGCACGGACAAAGGCCGCGATGTCCCGGACGGTGGTGAACAGGCCGCCGGACCCCTTCTCGGAATACACGTAGGCTCCGACCCTCCGGCCCTTGAGATCGTGGCCCGAGGCGCTCCGCTCCCGGATTGTCGCGTTCCATTCGTAGGAGGAATCCGTCATGCCCAGGGGCTGGAGGACCTCCTCGGCCATATACTCCGCGAAGGGCCGGCCGGACACGTTCTCCACGACGAGCTCCAGGAGGTTGAACCCGACGTTGGAGTACTCGAAGCCGGTTCCGGGTTCCCGGTTCATCCGGACCGTGCCGGCCAGGGCTTCCCGGAGCGTGGGCTTGGGGGCACCCGGCGCGTATTCCACCGAGGGACCCACCGGACCCAGGACCATCCCTGCGTTTCCGGATAGGAGGGCTCGGACGGTGATCGTGTCTTCCTCGTAGGGGGAGTCCGGAAGCCGGAAGTCCCCCAGGTACCGGCTGACCGGGGCGTCCAGGTCGATCAATCCGCGATCGACCAGGGTCAGGACACCCCAGGCGGTGACGGACTTGGAGATGGATTCGGCCCGGAAGACCGAATCCTCGTTCAGGGGACGGCCGGAGTCGGCGATCCCGTAGGACTTTTGCCAGACGATTCCGCCGTCCCGGATCAGGGCGATGCCCAAGCCCGGCACCTCGTACCGGCGCATTAAGCCGGAGATCCGGGCATCCAGACGGCGCGTGAACGACTCTACGGACCCGACCGCGACCGAGGACGCGGCGGGCAGAAGGGCGAGAAGGGACAAGAAAAACCCGGCGAGAAGGCGGCGCGCCGCACCGGCCGCACCGCCCCCTCCCGGAAGGCTAAGTATCATCGGAACGCCCGCTGGTTGCAGGCGTACTGCCAGGCGTCGGCGGCGGCCCGGGAGCCGAATTCCTCCGCATCCGAGCGGAGTCCGGACATCCGGTTCTTCGCGGCCCGTCCCGCGGCTCGCTCAACGCGGGTCGTTCGGGCGGCCTCCGCCTTGCGCAGGAAAGAAAGGAGATTCGAGATACGCAGGATCAAGGTCATGGTTCACGCTCCAATTTCGTTGGACAAAGGAATCCGGGGCAGCCCGCGCAAGGATCGCGCGTGGAATACCCCGAATCGCGTCGGACGCGGGAGCGGCGGGCCGTCCATCCGTCGTCGACGCATGGATGGCCTTCGGGCGCTCGGCCGCGCGGCCGGGATCCGTCCGGGCATGAGGAATCGCCTTGAAAACCTCGGGACCGGTGCTTCCCCGACGCCGACAAAGGGCGAAGGGTGTCCGGATCGCTCGGTTTCCTGAGGCGCTCGGGAAGGCTGTCTACGGTTCAGAGTGCGCGATCCATCCGGATCGCGGGGCCTCCCGAGCTACATGCCCAGGGCGGGAGTGGAGGGGCAGTAATCGCAGAAAATCATTTAGATACTCCTTGTACAATCGCGCGAAAAGAGCGGCATCCTTCCGCCCTGCGAGGAACCGCTTCGTTCCCCCCATGGGAACCGGCGCATATCCTCGGGGACCATCCCGGTGCGGACCCTTCCGGGCTCCGCGTCGCACGATTTTCCGGAAACGATATCGAAGGGAATCGGACGTGTCAAGGGTGTCGTGCAAAAAATATATAATATCGAGAACGGTTTCGAACTTGCTCCCCTCCGGCCCGGCGGAGGGGAGCCGGCGTGTTTGGGCTCCTTACTTCTTCTTGGCCTTCGAGGCGGAAGCCGTGCTCTTATCCTTCAGGGCCTTGAACTCCTTGGATCCCGGCTTGATCCCGAGTTCCTTGGCGACGAAGCCCCAACCCTTCGCCTTGTTTTTCCGGTAGACATCCACCACCGTGGCGACCGGCTTGCCCGAGAGGCTGGAAAGGGCCGCCACGAGGTAGACCTCCGCGGGCTGGAACCCCTGGGAAAGGACGACCTGCACCTGGGTCTTGGGAATCCCCCACTGCAGGCTGACCTCCGCGGTGAAACCCGGGAGGTCGACCCGTGCGGACGCGCCGATCTCGTTCAGGGACGCCTCCAGGCCGGCGTCGCCGAGCCCGAAGGTTATCGTCTGGGCGCCCGCCGCCGCCGCGACCAGGACCAGGATCCAACAAACCGCGCGTCTCGCCATGATCTCCTCCTGCCCGGGGACGCCCCGGATACGGTGAGTATAGCGCGGGATCACCCCGCGTCCAGGCGCCGGCCGGCCCCGATTCCCGGAGAGAAGGGACGGACCTTCGGCATCAGACCGCAGTCCCCCTCGCCTCGTTCCGGCTTGCCGCCGCGAGCGCCGCGGAGCAGACGGCCACGACGCAGGCCAGCAGGAACCCCAGGGCCGTGAATCCCGCGGAAAAACCGTGCAGGTCGATCCACCGGCCCAGGAGGGGGGTGAGCACACCGCTGCCCTCCATGCCCGCGAAGAAATAGAGACCCAGGACGGTGGACCGGAGGTTTTCCGGCACCCGACCCACGAGGTAGGCCTCCGCGGCGGGCATGCGCACGTAGGGAACCGCGCCCAGGGCGGCCAGGAGGGCGAAAAACCCGAATCCGTACGGTACCCGGGGGAGGGCCAGCAGCCCCGCGACCGCGGCGAAGGCCGCGGCCGCGGCCACCCGCTTCCGGCCGAAACGGTCCGCCAGGCGCCCGCCCAGGGGAGCCGCCCAGACGCCGGCGGAAAAATACAAAGCCAGGAGGGCGGCCGCCGTACGCTCGGTAGCCCCCAGAACGTCCACGATGTACAGGGTCAGGAAGGAGGAGGCCGAGGCCAAGGCCGCCCCCATCCCCGTCACCATGAGGATGAAGGCGGAAAGCTCCAGGATCGTCCCCGGGGTTAGCCGATCCCTCCGGCCACCGTCCGCCGGACCCGCGACGGCCGGTCCCCCGAGGGAGGCGCGCAGGCACGCCCGGTGGATCAGGATCCCCAGCAGGACGACGGGTACCGAGAAGGCCAGGAAGGTCCCGCGCCATCCCAGGACGGCAGCCGCGGCCACACCCAGGAGGGGCGCGGCCAGGTAGCTGATGCTGCCGCCTACGGCGTGAAGGCCCAGGGCGCGCCCCCGCCGTTTCGGGTCCACCGCCGAGGTGATCAGGGGGGACGCCGCGGGATGGTACCCCCCGCCCAGTATTCCCATGAGGACCAGGGAGGCCAGAAGCAGGGAGTACCCCGAGGACAATCCCAGGAGGAGCCCCGCCCCCCCGATGCCCGCGATACCCGCGGTCAGCACGACCCGCGCCCCGATCCGGTCCGCCAGGCGTCCGGCGGGGATCTGCCCGAACCCGTAGGAGAGGTTGAAGGCCGCGAGCACGACCCCGACCTGGGCATAGGACAGCCCCAGGTCGTCCCGGATGAAGGGCAGGAGGGGCGTCAACAGGGCGGTCAGGACGTGGTGGCTGAAGTGCGCCAGGGTCAGTAGGAGGACCGTCCGGGAGGAGTCGCGCATGCAGCCATTGTACGGGGAATCGAGCCCGGAGTCCAACATCGACTTGCTAGACGGATACGGACGAGAGTCCCCTCCCGCTTGAACCGCCCATCGTCCCGGGGTAGTATTCGAGCCCCTATGGGCACAACTCGGCACGGAGGACCCGGGGTATCGGCGAGCGGCCGGTACCGGGCGCTCGGACTGCTCCACATCATGAACGACGGATGGCTCGCGAGCCTTCCCCTGCTCCTGCCCTTCCTCCGGGGCGAGCTCGGGCTGGACTACGCGGGTATCGGCATCCTGACGAGCCTTCTCGGCGTCGCCGGAATCTTCCTGGCCCTGCCGGCCGCCGGCCTCGCCCGGCGTTTCGGAGGCTTTCGGGTGCTCGCGGCCGCGGCGGTCCTGTACGCGGCCTCCTTCCTGGTCGTCGCGGCGGCCCGGTCCTACGGCGCCCTCGCCCTGGCCTTCGGCCTCGCGAGCCTCGGTTTCGGCGCCTTCCACCCCATCGGATTTTCCCTGACCGCCTCGGCGGGTCCGTCCGCTTCCCTCGGGAAGCGGATGGGCGGCTTCACCGCCGTCGGGGACATCGGGAGGATCGGGGTCGCCGCCCTGGTCACCGCGCTCATGGCCTGGCTGTCCTGGCGCCGGGTCGCCGCCATCTACGCCGCGGTGCCGATCCTCGTGCTCGCAGCCTGCCTGGCGGGCGGTCTGTTCCGGGACGCGAACGACGCCGGAACACACGGATTGCCGGAAACCGGGAAGAACCGGAGGTTCCGGCTCTCGGTGGATCGCCGCCTCGCGCCCATCCTGGCGAGCGGCTTCATCGACACCCTCGCGGGCTCCTCGCTCTTCGTGTTCCTGCCCTTCCTCTTCACCCTCCGCGGCGCCTCCCCCGGGCTCCTGGGCTCCCTCTCGGGGGCCTTCTTCCTGGGGAACATGCTCGGCAAGGTCGCCCTCGGGGGCACCGTGGACCGGTTCGGGGGCCGTAGGGTCTTCTTCGTCTCGGAGTTCGTCATGGCGGCCCTCCTGGTCGCACTGGGCCGCTCGGAGAGCCTTGCGGTCCTGGTTCCGCTCTCGGTCCTGCTGGGCGCGGTGACCAAGGGAACGGTCCCCGTGATCAACACCCTGCTCGCGGAGGCGGCCGGGGAGGGCGGCGGGGTCGAGGAGGCCTTCGCCCTCGGTTCCACCCTGAACGGCGTCGCGGGTGTGATCTCGCCCCTGCTCTTCGGCCTGGTATCCGAACGGTTCGGCGTGGACAAGGTCTTCCCCGTCAGCGCGGCCTTCGCCGTCCTCGCGGTCCTGCCCCTGCTCATAACGAGGAAACGGGGAGCGGCTCGAAGCTGAAACGAAGGGCGGGAAACCGAAGCGGGTCTAGGCCCGCTCGTCCACAGAGAGCTCGGCGACGGCCTTGGCCATGAGGCGATACGCCTCCGCGGCCACGCGGGCATCCGCCGCGGAAGGATCTCCCGGAGCGCCCGCCGCGGCCAGGATCACGCGGGCTTTTCGGAGGGTGGCTTCGGGATCCCCGGGGACCTCGGCGAGGTCGACCGCGATCCGGCCGCCCACCGCGGCCGGCCCGTCGGGAGTCGCGACCGTGTCGTAGAGAACCGCCGACGCGGCGTAGGGTCCGAGGGTGGAAAGATGAGCCGCCTCGTGGGCCCGCACCGCCGCGTCCCGCGCGCGTACCCTCTCGGAATTTATGGCGGGGAACCCAGCCTCGGCCGGCCTTCCGGCCGATTCCCCGTTCCCGGACGGACCGTCCTCGGCCAGGCGGACCACCAGAACCGGCTCGCTCGACCGGCCGCCCCGGACGACGGAAACGGCGCGGAGCCCCGGGACATGACCCGGGACGTCATAGACGATACGCATTCCTGGAAAGAAGTATAGGACCACCCCCGCGGCTCCGCAAGCTCGGCACAGGGCTTGGATGCCCGGGCAGAGGGTTCGATCACCGGAACCACGCGGCCGGGGCGGGGATGTCGGGCTTGTAGACCATCAGCGCGAAGACGACGACGAGGGGCAGGACCCCCGCCAGGCTGATCCACCAACGCAGCCTCAGCAACCGGATGAGTTCCTCCGGGAGCGCCGAATCGGCGGGGTCGAGTCCGGCCATGAGGCGTTTCAGCCGGTACTGGGTCGGGATGTCGCTGGCCACCCAAACAAGGCCGGAGAGCAGGAAGAGGACGAAGCCCGACGCCAGCCAGCCGATCCCCCACAGGTCGCCCATCAGGACGCTGAGCATCAGGCCCGCGACGAGGGAAAGGAGGATGAGGGGCGACGAGAGCCGCGCGTCCAGCCAGGCCACGGTTTCGTAGGTATGGAGGATCACGTCCTTGCGGCCCGATGCCAGGCTCCGGCGCTCCCAGAGCATGCCCACGACGGCGTTGGCGAAGAACATCGTGGCCGCCGCGACGTGGACGAACAGGGCGTGGCGGTAGGCGTCGGGCCGGTTCAGGAGGGCGGTGAACTCCGCCCGGAACAAGACCGCGAAGGCGACCAGCCCGGCCATGGCGGCCAGGAAGATCCACAGGACATGCTTGGTCTTCATGGTCTACCATTGGAACATAGTTCCCGTTAGATTACAATTACGGTCGCAAACACCGGCGAGGAGCGGCACAGGGATGGAACCATGATAAAGAAGGACATCGTCGTGGTCGGCGGGGGCATCGCGGGGCTTACCGCGGCCCTGAGCCTTGCGCACAAGGGGAAGGACGTCCTCCTTCTCGAGAAAAACGAACGCTGCGGCGGCCTCATGAACTCCTTCGTACGGGACGGGTTCCGCTTCGAGGGCGGCGCGCGCGCCCTGGTCAACGCCGGCCTCGTGAAGCCCCTCATGAAAGAATTCGGGATCGACCTCGAGGTCCTGCCCAACCCCATCACCCTCGGGATCGAGGACAGAACCCTCGTCATCGCCGGGGAGAAAAGCCTCGACGACTACGCCCGCTTGCTCAAGGACCTGTATCCGGGCAGCGAGGGCGACGTGGACAGGATCATCCGGGCCGTCCGCGAAATCATCGAGGACATGAAGGTCCTCTACGGCGTCGACAATCCCCTGTTCGCCCAGAAGAAAAAGAACATTCTGGTTCTCCTGCCCGAGCTCCTGGCGTGGACGATCCGGTTCTTCCGGACCATGTACCACATATCCCAAATGGACACACCCTTCGAGGAGTACCTGGACGCGATCTCCTCCAACCGGTCGCTGAAGGACATCATCGGGCAGCATTTCTTCCGGAAGACCCCCGTGTTCTTCGCCCTGAGCTATTTCGCCCTCTACAACGACTACATCTACCCCAAGGGCGGCGTGGGGGCGCTCATCGACACCCTGGTCGACACGATCCGGGCGCGGGGCGGCGAGATACGCTGCGGGACGGAGGTCACCCGCATCGACGCGAAGACCCGGATCCTGACGGACTCGGCCGGCAACTCCTTCGGCTATTCGAGGTTGATCTGGGCGGGGGACCTGAAGACTCTGTACGCCCTGAGCGGGGAGGAGGGACTGGCGCCCAAGGACCGGGCCTCCTACGCACGTCGCAAGGAAGCGGTGCTGGGGCACCGGGGCGCGGAGTCGGTGTTCTCCGTGTTCGCGGCCGTCGACCTTCCGCCCGAAACCTTCGCCAAGGCCGCAAGCGGACACGTCTTCTTCACCCCCGACCGACGAGGCCTCGGGACCATCCATACCGCAGAGGTCCGGGACCTGCTCCGGCGCTGGGACAGCGTCCGGAAGGACGAGCTGTTCGCCTGGCTGCGCAGGTTCTGCGCGTTCAACACCTTCGAGATTTCGATCCCGGTCCTGCGCGATCCGGACGCGGCCCCCCCGGGCAGGACGGGCATCATCGTCAGCGCCCTCTTCGACTACGAGCTGACCGAGAGGATCCGCTCGTCGGGCTGGTACGAAGAATTCAAGAGCCGAATGGAGGACGAGTTCCTCAAGACACTGTCGTCTAGCCTATACCCGGGTCTCGAGGAAAAAATCCTGTTCCGGTTCTCCGCCTCGCCCCTGTCGATCCGCGAGCGCGTGGGAAGCTCGGAGGGGTCCATCGTGGGCTGGTCCTTCGAGGAGGGGATACCCGCTGTGACGAACATGTTCCGCATGGCCGATTCCGTGAAGACCCCGCTCCCCGGCGTGTGCGCAGCCGGCAAGTGGGTCTACAGCCCGGCCGGCGGCCCCACCGCCATCATGACGGGCAGGATCGCCGCCAGGCGCTGTCTGCGGTAAGGCGGCGGCCAGGGCCGGTTCGGGCCCCCGAAGGGGTGAGGCGGAGTTTCGAATTTAGAGAGCAACTCAGACTTGAGCACCGGCTACTATTCCGGTTCACTCCTGTCCCCTGGTCTGTCGATCTGGACCCGGTATATACCGGAACGAAGTCAGGAGGAGGTACGATGAAAGCACCTAGGCGGATCGTCTCTGTCGTTCTGCTTGTAATCTTGGCTTCCTATATGATAATCGCGCAATCGATCGAGGCCGACTATCCCGGTGTGAGGTCGGATCCGCTCGTTTTCCCGCCGCCGACGGGTCGGGAAAAAGGGTTGATCGAGAGCGGGCGCACGGACGTAAGTGATTACCACCCCCTTTCCGACTTCGGCCCGGTTGCCGATCCATTCCTGGATGAGATCGCGGCCAAGGCGCTCTGGCATCGTCGACAGGGCGATCCGGCCAAGGCGGAGGAGCTGTATGCCTATGTGATCTGGTATTCGGCCACCAACAACCTCGCGCTGACAAACGGCCAACTCAATGGAATGCTTCAGTTACGGGCATTCTCGCTGTCCCATTTGAAACGGAACGAGGCTGCTGCCCGAGTGTTCGACTTCAGGATCGCGATGCTGGAGGATAGGAGTTGGCGTGAGAGGCTCCCCGCGCGGCTTGTCGTCCACGACGCCCTTGACGATCGAACCCGCGCCGGATTGCTCGCCTTCGCGTACCGGGATCGCGCCCTCGAGCGTACGATCACCCGTGATTTTGATGGAGCCTGGGCTGACGCCGGGGCTTCCGCCGCCGAGTTCAACAAGATCGGTGCGACGCGCGATGTCTTGTATACCTACGAAATATTCATCACCAACGCGACCTTGCTTGGGGGTTACGATCATGTCCCGGCCGCGTATGACGCTTTTACTAAAGCCTTTTCAGGGGGCGGGAAACAGGAAGCGGATCGGATGCTTCGAATTTCCGGTTTCGCGGCTCAAGCGTATCTCAAACTCGGGGACATTGTCGGCGCCTATGACACGCTCAACCTGATGGTGAAGCTTTCGGATCTCTGGGGCTACAAAGATCCCATGGTCACTGAGTTCCGTTCACTCCGTGATCAATTGAAACCCCTGGTGGAGGCGATGCCGAAGCGTAGTCCCGGTTCGCTCGTCGACTTCCTCCGATCCGGCGACGCCGCCGCCGTGCGACGGATCCTGGCGGAGGGTGCGGATCCGAATCTCCCGGATGACACGAACACGACGCCGCTGATGTACGCCTGCCGCTCCGGCGGCAGTATTGAAATTGTGCGTTTGCTGCTCGAAGCAGGCGCTGATCCGAACATCCGCGGCGAAAATGGCATCACCGCACTCTCCCTGGCAGGAGGCTTCACCAGCCAGGTTGACATCGTCCGAGCCCTGCTCGCCGCAGGTGCGGACCCAAACGCCCGCTCGAAAGCGGGATGGACGACCTTGATGCTCGTGGCGCGAAACGGTACAAACCCCGAAATGCTGCGGGTACTCCTCGAGGCCGGTGCGGATCCGAACTTCCGAACCAACGACGGAGTAAGCGCGCTTCATCTGGCGAGGAATTCCGGCAACAAGGAGATAATTCGGCTCCTTCTGGAAGCGGGAGCTCGTTAGGGCCGTTAGTCAGGCGGGGCCGCCGTAAAAGAGGCGGCCGACTTCTAGGGTTCTCGGTTTGCCGTATTCCTTGAACAGCGGAGGAGTGTTTAGGCAAATTTGGTTTTCAATCCGCTCAGTCTACCGTCTCTCCCCGATGATCTGGTTGTACGGGACGAAGATGTTCTTCTCCAGGATCTCCTTGATCCGTTGCCGATCCCGGACCTTCAGCGCCTCTATGATGCGGGCATGGTCGTCCAGGATGGCCTCTCCGTTCTCGATGCTCTTCTCGCCCCGTCCCATGAAGACTAGGAGGTTGGACAGCGGGAATTGGTGGAGCATCTGGATGAGGCGACGGTTGCCGCTCATGTTCACCAAGGATAGGTGGAACTGGGCGTCGTGCACGATGCATTCCCTGGGCCGCTTGCGTCGGATCGCCTTGGCGATCTGATCGTTGATCTTCTCCAGGCCGTCCAGGTCACCTTCCGGAACCGAGCTTTTCGCACATACCAGATCGACGGCCAAGGACTCCAGCGCCCACCGGATCTGGCAGTATTCCACGATATCCTCGTCGTCCAACCTCGTGACGAAACACCCCCGCCGGGGAACGTTGTTTACGAGGCCTTCCTGCTCGAGTTTATGGAAAGCGTCCTTGAGGGGCGTCATGCTGACGCCCAGGCGCTCGGCAATCTTTTCGTAGAGCAGGCGCTCGCCGGGTACATAAACCCCGGACAGGATATCGTCCTTGAGCTTGGTGAAGATGCGTTCGCTCAGTGTCTCGTTTTTCATGCCTTCCCGCCGTTTCCGACTTCGTCCACCCGTCCGGCGGACTCAGAACGCCAGGATATCTATACGCCCTCCCGGGCCGGGTTGTCAATCGAAATCCAAGAAACATCGATCCCATCTAACACAACTGTCAATATAAGATAGAAATACAAATTTAATTTTTTATAAAAAATAAATTGACAGCCGGGTATCCCGTGGTATCATGGCCTGGGATCCAGGAGGAATTCATGCACAAGGTCTCGAAGCCGTTCGCGTTCTCCAAAATGAAGGACGCGGAACAGTTCGCCCGGGAAATGCACGCCGCGGGGCTGCCCTTCCCCGTCTCCAGCGACATGTCCATCCTCGGAGAGCCCGTCCGGCTGGGCGCCAAGACCATCCCGAACCGCATCTGCCTGCAGCCTCTCGAGGGATTCGACGGCACCAAGGAAGGCGCGCCGTCGGATCTCATCTTCCGCCGGTACGACCGGTACGCCCGGGGCGGGGCGGGGCTCATCTGGTACGAATCCATAACCGTCGCGGACGACGGGCGGTGCAACCCGTTGCAGATGATCATCAAGAAGAGCACGATCAAGGAGATACGGCGCCTGGTGGAGGAAACCGACCGAACGGCCTACGAGGCCTTCGGAAGGAAGCCCTACAACGTCCTGCAGTTGACCCACTCGGGACGCCGCAGCGTGGACGCGAACTGGAAATCGACGCCCCTCGCGGTAGTCGCCAATCCCTATATCGACCATCACAACTCCATAGACGGCCAATCCGGGAAGATCACTATCGCTTCGGACGAGAAGATCGAACAGATCATCCGGGAGTTCATCGAGGCGGCCGTGCTGTCCGTGGAGGCGGGGTTCGATTCCGTGGACATCAAGGTTTGCCATGAATACATCCTCCGGGAACTCCTCGCGGCCTTCAACCGCCCGGGGAAGTTCGGCGGAAGCTTCGAGAACCGCACCCGGGCGCTTTTCGACATCATCGATGGCGTCCGCGCCCGGGTAGGAGATGCAATCGACATCTGTGTCAGGCTCAACGCCTACGATTGCATTCCCTATCCCCACGGCTGGGGCATGGTCAAGGAGGAGGGGGTCATGGCCCCCGACGTCAGCGAGCCCATCCGGCTCTGTCAGATGCTCGTCGAACGGGACGTCAAGCTCATTAACCTCTCCACGATGATGCCCCGGTACCAGCCCTACGGACGAGGGTACCTGGCGGAACTCGAGGAGGATGCTGAAATTCAACCTTACAAAGGGACGTACGAGCTCCTGAAGGCGACCCGGCAGATCAAGGAGGCGGTCCCGGAGGGGATCTTCGTCTGCACGGGCCTGACCTGGCTGGAGCAGTTCGGAGGGAACGTAGGGGCCGGCGGGGTGCGGGACGGATGGTTCGACATCGCGGGGTTCGGGCGCCAGGCCTTCGCCTATCCGGACTTCGCAAGAGACATCCTGATCCGGAACGTCATGGAGCGTGAAAAGTGCTGCATGACCTGCGACAAGTGCTACGACCTCATCCAGAAGGGACACACGGTCACGGGCTGCGTGATGCGGGACCAGGAGGTCTATCTGCCGCTCTACCGGAAACATGTCCAGAAGCGGGAGGTCGAGGCAGTCCGCTAGGCGGACTGCCCGGACGGCCTCCTGACGAGAAAGGAGCGCGGGAAATGCATTACCGGAAACTGAACCGCACGGACCTGGAGGTCAGTCCGATCTGCCTGGGGACGGTGAACTACGACACCGCCCTCCTTTCAAAGGCCGACTCCAAGCGGCAGCTCAGCCGGTTCGTGGAGAGGGGCGGCAATTTCGTGGATACCGCCCACGTCTACGGCATGTGGGAGCCGGGAGCGACGAGCCGCAGCGAGGCGGCGATCGGGGAATGGATCCGGGAGACCGGGAAACGCGATTCCCTGGTTCTCGCCACAAAGGGTGCCCACCCGGAATGGGGTAGGATGAGCGTTCCCCGCGTCCGGCCCCGGGACATCGAGGCGGACCTGGAAGAAAGCCTCCGTCTGCTCGGCACGGATCACGTGGACCTGTACTTCCTCCACCGGGACGATCCGGCGGTGCCGGTATCGGACATCGTGGACTGCCTGGACCGGGCCCGGGAACGGGGGAAGATCCGCTGGTACGGCTGCTCCAACTGGAAGCTCGGCCGCATCCGGGAAGCCGCGGCCTACGCGGCGGGGAAGGGCTCCCCGGGCTTCGTCGTGAACCAGCTAATGCTAAGCCTTGCGGATATCAATTTCCACAATCTACCGGATAAAACCTTCGTCCTCATGGACCGGGAGACGGCGGAGTACCACGCCGAGACCGGCCTCAACGTCATGGCGTACATGTCCATAGCGAAGGCCTACTTCACCCGGAGGCACCAGGGCGAAAAGCTGCCCGAGAGTGTGACCTCGGTGTACGGCAGCGAGAGCAACGACCGGATCTACGAGCGGGCCCGCGCGGCGGTGGACGCGGGGGAGTACACCTTCATGGACCTCTCCCTGATGTACCTCATGGCCGAGACGCGGTTTCCCACGGTGCCCATCGCGTCCTTCGACACGCCTGAGCAGCTCGAGGAGGGCCTGTCCTGCTGGGACAAACCCGTTCCGGGCGCCCTGCTGGCGGAATTGGGACGGATGAAGCGGTACGTGTACTTCGGATGAGGATCCCAGCGCGGATCGGAAGGGCCGGGAGAGCGAAATGAAGGAATCCAGGATACGGGAAGGGTACGAGCTCGCGAAGGAAGCGTACGGCGAGCTCGGGGTGGACGTGGACGCCGCCGTCCGGAAGGCGGACTCGATCCCGATCTCGATGCACAGCTGGCAGGGGGACGACCTCATCGGCTTCGACGGGGTCGGCGAGCTCACCGGAGGGATCGCGGCCACCGGGAACTACCCGGGCCGGGCCCGCACCGCGGACGAGCTCCGGGCCGACCTGGACAAGGCCATGTCCCTGATCCCGGGGACCAAGCGGGTCAATCTCCACTCCTGCCACGCGGAGACCGCGGTACGGAAGGTCGACCGGGACGCCTATGCCGTGGAACATTTCCGTTCCTGGCTCGACTGGGCGGGCGCCCGGGGAATCGGGCTGGACTTCAATCCGACCTTCTTCTCCCACCCCCGGATGGACGGCGATTTCTCCCTGGCCAGCCGGGACGCGGGAACGCGGGCTTTCTGGATCGAACACGGGAAGCGCTGCCGAGAGATCGGCGCGGAGTTCGGGAAGGCTCTGAAGAGTCCCTGCATCGTGAACTTCTGGATGCCCGACGGCTACAAAGACACCCCCGCGGACACGGCCGCGCCCCGGACGCGCATGGCGGAATCCCTGGACCGAATCTTCGAGCGGAAGTTCGATCCGGCCCACCTCCGGGATGCCCTGGAGAGCAAGCTCTTCGGCCTGGGCCTCGAGAGCTACACCGTGGCCAGCCATGAGTTCTCCCTGGGCTACGCCGTCACCCGGAAGATCCTGTACACCCTGGACGCGGGGCACTTCCACCCCACCGAGACGATCAGCGCGAAGCTCAGCGCCCTCCTGCCCTTCGTGGGAGAGCTGCTCCTGCACGTCAGCCGGGGCGTCCGCTGGGACAGCGACCACGTGGTCTCCTGGGACGACGAACTGCAGAACATCATGAACGAGATCGTGCTGAACGGGTACGAGAGGCAGGTGCGCATCGGATTGGACTATTTCGACGCCTCCATCAACCGCTTGGCCTGCTGGGTGATCGGGACCCGGAATGCCCGCAAGGCCCTGCTCGCCGCCGCCCTGACCCCCGTCGCCGCGATGCGGAAGGCCGAGGACTCAGGGGATTACACGACCCGGCTGGCCCTGATCGAGGAAGCCAAGTCCCTGCCCTTCGGCCCCGTCTGGGATCACTACTGCCTGGAGAGCTCGGTTCCCGTCGGCTCCGACTGGCTGGACGAGATCCGCCGCTATGAGCGCGAGGTTTTGTCCGCCCGAGGCCGGGCTTAGGAGGCTACTGTGGAACCGATCGGATCGAGGACCTGGATCATCCCGGACATGTACTGGCCGGAGCATACGTCCCCGGGGCGGTACGTGAGCCACGAGGCGGTCTGCGTATTGAATCCCTCGGACGCGGACTGCGAGGTGGTCCTCGACCTCTACTTCGAGGACCGCGCGCCCATTCGCGGCCTCCGGGCCCTCTGCCCGGCCGCCCGGACCCGCCACATCCGCATGGATGCCTTGAAAAGCCCGGACGGAAGCCCGGTGCCCCGGGGGGTCCCGTACGCGGCCGTGGTGACGTGCTCCGTCCCCGCGGTTGTCCAGTACACCCGGGTCGACACGACCCAAAGCGAGAACGCCCTGATGACGACCCTGGCGTATCCCGCCTCGGGACGGGGTTGAGGGCGGCGAGGTACGGGAATGCGATACTATCTGGGGATCGACAACGGCGGAACGGTCACGAAGGCCGCGCTGTACACGAAGGACGGCCGGGAAGCGGCCGTGGAATCGCGGAGGACCGAGGTCCTCTCCCGGGCCCCGGGATTCGCCGAACGGGACATGGACGACATGCGCGAGACCAACTTCGAGGTCATCCGCTGCCTGCTCGAGCGTTCCGGCATCCCCGGGCGGGACGTGGCGGGGATCGCCTGCTGCGGTCACGGCAAGGGCCTTTACCTCTGGGGACGGGACGGAAGACCGGTACGCCCCGGGATACTCTCCTCGGACAACCGGGCCTGGGAATACCCCGAACGCTGGAACCGGGACGGAACGGCTCCGAAGGTGTTCGGGAAAACCTTCCAACGCATCCTGGCCTGTCAGCCGGTATCCCTCCTCGCGTGGATGCGGGATCATGAGCCGGAAAAACTCCCGGAGATACGGTGGATCTTCGAGTGCAAGGACTACGTCCGGTTCTGTCTTACCGGAGAGGCGTTCGGCGAGCTCACGGACTATTCCGGGGCGAACCTCGTGAACCTCGAGACCCGGGACTACGACCCGGAACTCCTCGAGCTGTTCGGGCTGTCCGGTTTCCGGGATCGCCTTCCCCCCCTGCGTTCGTCCACCGACCTCTGCGGCCGGATCACGCCGGACGCCGCGAGACGGACGGGCCTGGCGGAGGGGACCCCGGTCTTCGGCGGGATGTTCGACATCGACGCCTGCGCCGTGGCGGTGGACGCCGCGGACGACGACACCCTCTGCATGATCGCCGGCACCTGGAGCATCAACGAGTATGTCCGGAGCGAACCGGTCCGGGACGGCAGCGTCATGATGAACTCCGTCTTCTGCGTTCCCGACCGCTACCTGATCGAGGAGAGCAGTCCCACATCCGCCGTGAACCTGGAGTGGTTCCTGTCCACCCTCACCCCGGGCGCGGCCGCGTCGAAAGACGCCTACGCGGCCGCGGAATCCTGGGTGGAAAGCGTCCCCCGATCCGACGCCTACCCGCTCTTCCTGCCGTTCCTGATGGCCGGTGTTCCGCATCCGAACGCGAAAGCCTGCTTCCTGGGCATGACGTACTATCACACCCGAGCCCACCTCGCCAAAGCGGTGTACGAGGGGATCGCGTTCAGCCATCGGTATCACGTGGACCGGCTCCTGGCCTCCCGGGGCCGGCCGTTCGACAGGATCCGCCTGGCCGGTGGAGTGACCAAATCCGCCGGCTGGGTCCGGATGTTCGCGGATGTTCTCGGGTCCCCGATCGAGACCGTCGACATCCGCGAGACGGGAACGCTCGGCTGCGCCATGAACGCCGCGGTTTCGCTCGGAGACTACGCGGATTTCGGCGCGGCCGCCCGGGGAATGATCCAGGTCCGCCCGGCGGTGGAACCCGACCCGTCGAAGACCCTGGAATACGACCGGAGGTACCGCCTGTACCGGGCGGCGCTCGACGCCCTGGATCCCGTCTGGGACGGCATCCAGGGATTGTACGACCCGACTCCCTAGGGATGAAGGTACCCCGGGGGCGTCCGACGGCGCCTCCGGACCGGAACCGTTGATCCCAGGCGGACACGCCTGAGACAATAGACCGCGCGAAGCGCGACGAAGGAGAACCGTCATGGGAAGGAAATGGTTGCTGTTCGCAGCGTTGCTGGCTCTGGCCGGATCCGTGTTCGCCCAGGGAAGCAAGAAGATCACGATGGTCGGAATCGACAAGGTCGTCTCCGCCAAGGAATTCGGCTACGACGCCAAGCCGAAGGGCAAGTACACCATCGCGGTGGTGGTGAAGAGCGCCGCCATCCCGGTCTGGGAATCCCACCTGATCGCCGCCGAGAAGGCGGGCAAGAAGCTCGGCGTCAAGATCATCGGGTACGCCCCGACCAAGGCGGACAACGTCGAGGAGCAGAAGCGGATCCTCGAGGACCTCATCACTACCGGGGTGGATGCGGTCATCCTGGCCCCGGCCAACACCGAGGCCGTCCGCGGACCGGTCCTGAGCCTGATCAAGGCCGGGATTCCCGTCATCTACGACAATACCATGGGCCCCTCCAACGTGGATTACCTGACCTACGTGGGCGTGGACAACCTCGAGGTCGGGAACGTCATCGCCAAGACCATCGGGGACATGATGGGCGGTAAGGGCAAGCTCCTGGTCATGGAGGGCGTGCCCGGACAGTCCACCTCGGACCTCCGCACGGAAGGCGTCATGAAGAGCCTCGCCAAGAACTACCCGGGGATCGTCGCGGAACGCGCCGTCACCAAGTGGCAGTTCGACGAGGGCCGGAAGGTCACGGAAGACTACATCACCAAGTGGGGCAAGGACCTCAAGGCGATCGTGGCGGTCGGCGGAAACCAGGCCGAAGGCGCCGTCGAGGCGGTCAAGGCCGCCGGCATGAACGGCCAGGTCCTGATCAGCGGGTTCGACGTGCAGGAACCCCAGTACACCGCCGTGGCCAACGGAGACGAAGTATTCACGGTATCCCAGGGTGTGTACGATCAGGCCTACCTGAGCGTGGTGGCCGCGATCCGTGCCTTGAACGGCGAGAGCGTCCCCCGCCTGATCACCACCCCGATCACGGTGGTGACCAAGAAGAATCTGACGGCCATGGATGAGCGCCCCGCGGCCCTGAAAGCCCGGTAAACGCTTCCGCCCGGCCCGATCGGGCCGGGCATTTCATTTACCGGATCAAGCGAACCGGACTATCCTGACCAAGCATCCCTGGACCGGGAAAGCGCCGAGCCTCCCGGTCCGGGTCTCCGCCGGACCTGCCGGCTGCATCCTCCCAGCGTGATAGGGATCGACCATGGGAACTCCAGAGTACCTGCTCGAGATGAGAAACATCACCAAGACCTTCCCGGGCGTACGAGCCCTCGACGGCGTCAGCTTCGACCTCCGGCCCGGGGAAGTCCACGTCCTTCTCGGGGAGAACGGCGCGGGGAAGTCGACCTTGATGAAGGTCCTGGCGGGGGCCTACATCCCCGACTCCGGCGAGCTGTACATCGACGGCCGCCTTGTGGATCACTTCAACCCGCGGCACGCCCAGTCCTTGGGTGTAGGCATCATTTACCAGGAATTCAACCTTGTGCCCTACCTGAACGTGGCGCATAACATATTCATAGACCACATGCCCCGCACCCTCGGAGGGCTGGCCCTCGACCATGCCCGCATGCACCGGGACGCGGAAGCCCTATTGAAAAGCCTGGACATGCGCGTCGACACCCGGGCCCTGGCCCACGACATCCCCGTGGCCCAGCAGCAGATGGTCGAGGTGGCCAAGGCGCTCACCCACGACCTCAAGATCCTCATCATGGACGAGCCGACCGCCTCGTTGTGCGACCGGGAGATCGAGCAGCTTTTCCGGACGATCCGCGAGCTCACCGCCCGGGGGATCGGAATCGTGTACATCTCCCACCGCCTTCAGGAGATCCCCCTCATCGGGGACCGGATCACCGTGCTCCGGGACGGCAGGTACGTGGGAACCGCGAACGCGGCGGACCTGACCCAGGAACGCATGGTGGAGATGATGGTCGGCCGGGAAATCAGCAACCTTTTCAACCGGTCCTATCGCCCTCGGGGGGAACCGGCCCTCCGGGTGAAGGATCTCTCGTCCCGGGGAACCGGACTGAGCAACGTGAACTTGACGGTACACAGAGGGGAGATCGTGGGCTTGGCGGGGCTTGTCGGATCCGGCCGCACGGAGCTAGCCCGGGCGATCTTCCATGTGGACCCCCACGAAACCGGAGAGATCGAACTCCTCGGCAAATCCCTCGCCAAGGAAGATCCGAAGGGCGCGATCCGCAGGGGCCTCGCGCTGCTGCCGGAGGACCGGAAACGCCAGGGGCTTGCCCTGATCCTCTCGGTCGCGGAGAACGTCGTGATGGCGAGCCTTTCTCGGCTCTTTCCCCGGGGGTTCCTCCGGAACCGCAGGGAACAGGAATCCGTGTCGAAATACGTACAGGAACTTCGAATCTCCACGCCGGGCATACGGCAATTCGCGAAGAACCTCTCGGGGGGAAATCAGCAGAAGGTGGTTCTGGCCAAGTGGCTGTGCACCGAGGCGGAGGTCTTCATGTTCGACGAGCCGACCCGCGGCATCGACGTGGGGGCCAAACAGGAGATCTACGCGTTCATGGATGATCTGGCCCGCCAGGGGAAAGCCGTACTCATGATCTCTTCGGAACTCCCGGAAATTATCGGGCTGTGCGACCGGGTCTATGTCATGCGGGAGGGAAGCATCGTGGCCGAGTTGGACAGAACCGAGGCGACGCAGGAGACGATCATCGCCTACGCCATGGGCGGCGTGTGCGCCGACGAGGGACGCGCGTCATGAGCGGATTCTCCCGCATCCTCAAGAACGTACCAGCGGTGCTCTGGGTGGAACTCCTTCTGGTGATCGTGTTCAGTTTCTTTTCCCGGAATTACCTGACCACCCGGAATCTTCTCATCCTCCTTCAGCAGGGGGCCGTGCTCCTGGTCATCTCCGCGGCGGCGACCTTCGTGATCATCAGCGGGGGCCTCGACCTCTCCCTGGGAGCGATCATGACCGTCGCGGGGGTCTTCACCGCCCTGGCCGTGAACGCGGGCTTTCCCATCCCGGCCGTCATCGCGGTCGGCGCCCTCGTCGGGACCGCCTGCGGGGCGGTCAACGGCCTGCTCATCTCCTTCGCGGGCATGGAACCCTTCATCGCCACCCTGGGCATGCAGGGACTCCTGTACGGCATTTCGCTGGCCATGACGAACAAGGAGGGCATCCCGGTCTCGAACGAGCGGTTCGTCTTCCTGGGGGACCTGGTCAACCGGACCGTTCCCATGGCCGCGATCAGCTGCGGCCTCATCTTTCTGCTGGCGGTTTTCGTGCAGAACCACACCCTGCTGGGGCGTTACACCTTCGCGATCGGGGGTAACGAGGAGGGTTCCCGTTTGTCCGGCGTAGAGACCCGATTCTGGAAATGGGCGATCTACGCGTTCGCGGGTTTTCTCACCGGGCTCGGCGCGGTGGTACTGGTCGCCCGTCTCGAAGTGGCCGACCCCATCGTGGGTGTCCAGTGGGAGTTCGAGGCGATCGCCGCCGCGATCCTAGGAGGCACGAGCCTCCGGATCGGACGCGGCGACGTCCGAGGGACGATCGTGGGCGTCATGCTGATTACCATCATCCGGAGCGGATTGAACGTGGTACGGGTCCCTTCCGTCTGGCAGCCCGCCATCATCGGAACCATCATCATCCTTTCGATCGTGTTCCAGGTCTGGATCTCCACCTCGGGAAAGGAACGGAAATGACGAAGACTTCTTCCGGGGTCCGCATCCGGGCGGACGCGGCCCTGCTTGCGGGCCTGGGACGCTTCGGGGCGCTGGCGATCCTCATCGTGGTCGGAGCCTTGGCCTCCGACGTCTTCCTGAGCGGAAGGAACATCAGCAACATCGTGACCAACGCCAGCGTGATCATCATCCTGGGCGTCGGACAGACCATCGCCATCATCACCAACGGCCCGGATCTCTCGGCGGGTTCGGTCCTGACCATTTGTGCGGTGATCGCGACCTTGATGGTCAAGCAGCTTGGCATATTCTTCCCGATAGCCATCCTGGCCGCCCTCGCGTTGGGAATGTTCCTGGGCTTCCTGAACGGCTACATGATAGCCCGCATCGGAATCCCCTCGTTCATATCCACGTACGGGCTCCAATGGGCCGTGTTCGGATTCGCGTACGTCATCCTGAAGGGCTACGTGATCTACGATTTCGACACCTCCTTCCGGTTCATCGGAAACGGATACCTCTTCGGGACGATCCCCATGCCCATCGTCGTGATGCTCCTGGTAGTGACGGGAGGCATGTTCATGCTCCGCAGGACCGTCGTAGGCCGTGAACTCTACGCCGTGGGCGCGAACCGCGTCGCGGCCCGCATGTCCGGCGTGGACACGGAGAAGAAGATCATACAAGCCTTCATCCTGAGCGGAGCCCTGGCCGCCCTGGCCGGGATCGTGCTCGTGGCACGCATCAACGCGGTCCAGGCCGATATCGGAAAGAACTACGTCCTGCCGGTCATCGCCGCGGTGTTCATGGGCGGTACGAGCCCGACGGGGGGCCGCGGAACCTTGCTCGGAACGGTGATCGGAGCGCTCATCATCACGGTCGTGCAGAACGGGATGAACCTGCTGGCGGTGGACAGCGTCTGGCGGGACGCCGTGATCGGCGTGCTGATCATCCTGACCGTCCTGATCGATATCACGATGCAGAAGAGGCTGGCTCGGATCCAGGCCGCCTGAAATTTATTTTAATCCCGCGATTCCTGGCGCTGGAATCCCTTCCGCACCGAGTAAGACTGAGGAACAGAGGTGGCTGCCGATGGACCTGCTCACGGACCTGACCTTCCTGCACTGGTTGACGATCGCCTTGGCCGCGGTACTGGTCGGTTCGGCCCGCGCGGGTCTGGATGGGGGGCCCCTGATCGCCATCCCCCTCATGGCGGGGGTGTTCGGCGCCCGCCTGTCATCGTCGATCATGCTGGGCATCATGTTGACCGCGGACCTCGCCGCCTTGTTCAAGTACAGGTCCCTGGGAAGCTTCCGGCACCTCCTCCGGACCCTGCCGTACGCCCTGGCGGGCATCCTTCTCGGGGCCTTCGTAGGGGGACGCCTATCCGAGGAGACCTTCCGGACCGTGGTGTCCGTGCTCATCCTGCTGAGCGCGGCCATGATGCTGGCCCAAGAGCTGAAAGCCGGCGGCTTTGTCCTGCCCGAGCGGTGGTATTACGCCGCCCCGTTGGGGCTGTTGAGCGGATTCTCCAGCATGGTCGGGAACGCGGGCGGTCCGATCATGAGCCTGTTCCTCCTGTCCAGCGGCCTGCTCAAGAATCAGTTGATCGGGACCATGGTCTGGTTCTTCTTCATCATCAACATGATGAAGCTCCCGTTCCACATCTTCGCCTGGCATACCCTCTCGGTCCCGACCCTTCTGGTCGACCTCGCCGTGGCGCCCCTCGCGGTCGCCTCCGTGTTCGGCAGCGCCCGGCTAGTCCAGCGTATCCCGGAGAAGCCGTACCGGTTTTTCCGCTTGGCCACCGTGGCCCTCGGCGGGGCCTATCTTCTGTTCACTTGAGCGGGTCTCGAAGTCCCGACTCCAGGAGGCGATGACATGACGATCGTCCGATCCGACGCGGGGGGAACCTACACGCCGCCCGGCCACGACGCTTCCGTACGTTCCCGGAAACTCTTCAATCCGTCGAACGGATGTCCCAAGCTGGACGCCCACGTGACGACCTTCGCCCCGGGCGCGGGCATGGAGGAGGAGATCCACGAGGTTTCGGACCATGTGTTCTTCATGCTCCGGGGCGAGCTCGAGGTGTTCCGGGGCGCCGAGGCCGCGGGCACGATCGGTCCCGGGGATGCCGTGCACATCCCCGCCGGGGAACCTCATCGGCTCCGGAATTCGGGGCCATCGGATGCGGTCTTCCTGGCCGTGACCACCCTTCCATGAAAACCGACGATCGGCCGCCCCTGCCTCCCCGGATCGGGATCTACGAGAAGGCCCTGCCCGCGGGACTCGACTGGCCGGGGATGCTCCGGGCGGCCCGGGAGGCGGGCTACGACTACGTCGAGATGTCCGTGGACGAGACGGACGCCCGGCTGGCCCGCCTGGAGTGGAGCGCCGGGGAGCGGGCCGCCTTCCGCGAGGCC
>Ga0116153_10000308_pt1 | contig 68623 bp, 66 predicted proteins | sample AD_UKC028_MetaG_FD_89896 | JGI IMG/M metagenome (GOLD analysis project Ga0116153, IMG submission 89896) | Active sludge microbial communities of municipal wastewater-treating anaerobic digesters from USA - AD_UKC028_MetaG | ecosystem: Engineered > Bioreactor > Anaerobic > Digestate | place: USA...
GTACAGTTTTCTCGGGACAAAATGTCGGCGTTAAGGAAGTGACTGATGGGATTTGGCTGGTAAGTTTTATGGATTATGATTTAGGATACTTTGACGAAGAAAGTAGTAAACTGGAACCGCTTGAGTACCCCTTCGTACCGGAGATTGTGTAACCCATGTCTCCGGTACGAAGTGTTACCCATGTCCCCGGTATGGACCTAGACGTGAAAAGTGACGCGCTCACGTCATTTACGCACCATACGCTCTAAAACGGACCGTAGTATACCATAGAATATATGTATCAGTATTCATATGTAGGCCGATTCAGAGATTCCGATATAGGCGACCTTTCCCCTTGTCCAGTCATGTCCAGATCGTGAAACAGGTCGAAAAAATGTCCGTTTTGTCCGGACTTTTTGGGGCGACATTTCAGCAACTATATATTGCTGAATAGGATAAGAAATGTCCGGTCCTAAAGGGTGGACATTTAGGTTATCGCCCCGTCAGGTGGGACATTATGTCGCAAGTAAGTGGAATGTGCTTTTAGGAAACGGCTTTTGTATCGGACAAAAACCGGTGGGCTGTAGACAAAATGACGGCCTGTATCTCCTCAGAACAGCTCTTGAACTTTAAGGTCCTCAAAACGTCCTGTCCCTCATGGGCCAAAATAGGCCCCAAAAATTCATCAGAGAATGACTGGGTAATCGCTTCAATACCGTCAAAATCGATAATAACAGGCCCCTTGGCCAAGGCGATCTCCACCTCATTACGGAAAAAACTCCCTGTTGCTTTTCCGCTAATGCATTTTTCGCCTTTATACATTTCTTTCATTTTGAAAATACGCATATCCACCCCTATATAAACTTGGGCGCTTCGCCCTTTTCTAAATTATGGCCTTTAGTCTTTCGAATGTCAAATTCCTTAATAATATCGGTTATATTCGCTATATTTTGATAATTAATCCTAAACGTGATAAAAGTTCCAGGCCACCCCGCGATGGCCGTGTGTCGGCACCCCTCTCGATCAACTGTGAGACATGATTTCCCCGATATAAGCTGCAAAAAACCACCTGAACGCTTCATGAGTTCGCAACAAACCGGCAACCCAAGTCCTGCATTATGGTATCCCCCTTCTCTTTTTTCAGGATCCCTCTTCCGGTTATGCGTCCCAGACACATGCGGCTCTAATGCTTTTTGCAAAGCTTTTTCATCAGACGTCAATTCGGACACAATCGTCCTATTCCCCTGCAAATGTTTTCGCACCCCCATACCGCAATCCAAAATAACCCCCTCCACAGAGTTGGTTCTATAAAGCTGGGCCTGCACAACACAACCAATTGGTGATTCAGCATGTTGTAGAGCGTTATCCATCAATTCCGAAAGCGCGTACTTGACCTGTGTTTCACCCGAGACCTTGGACTTTGAAAAAATCACGCTAACAATCCTTTGAGCGACCGAATCCGTTTCTTCCATCTTGTGCACTTCTGTAATTGGAACAAAACGCCCGGCCGGATCATGTCGTCGAAATTTTTCCTCCCGTAATGGCTTAAGATCAGGGCAACTATCAAAAAAATTAACCCGCTGCACATACCGATTAACATCTGTCTCGGAGGATTGAAAGGATGCCGGTTGGCATGTCCTTTTCTCACCAGGAGTTGTACAGTAATGAAGCTTGAAAATACCGTATAGCAATGTCAGCGTCGACGGATGAAAAAACGGTACCCGATCCATATCCACAAACAACGGCCCCGTGACATTGCAAAAATCGATCCGCCTGAGTAACGCAAGGTGATCTGTACCCTCGTTGTAATCAAGAACTAAATTCATTATTTTCAGTACCTTTCATAAGAATAGATAATACACTTATGGAAAATTGGACGCCAGGATTATTGACGTGGGCCAAGCCTGATTGCACAGTTTCTATCGTACTAAGACCTCGTCTAGCAATTATATTGAAGGTAACCGAGCCTTAAGTTCAGTCAGAATTTGAACCCCAATCTCCCGATCATGCCCGGGAGATTGGTATTGAGTGTTTACGATGGATAGGAGCTCACGAAGCATGCGCTGGACAGTGAAGATTCGTTCCCCTCGCATGCCCATCTGCTCAATAGCTGCATAGAGGATCGACTTGGCAGAATGGATCTGATCATAATCCTGTAAGGCTTCGTCTTGAGTCAAAAGATACTGAAGCCGCTCGATCGCCTTCTTGAGACATCGCAGGTGTCCCGCCTGGATCTTATCCGTACTGGGTGGTAATTCACTGAGCTCCATAAATATTCTTAGCACGCCTCCAATTGTCCGCCTAATTCATGCTCCGTCATCCGAACACGCTTCCGGTAATAAGCAAACCACCGGCAAAACGCCGCGCACCTTCTGATTATTCTTCCGACTGATCTTTTCTTCAATTTCATGATTTTCCCCTTTCGATATTTGATTTCAGCTGAATCCCAAAAATGTCATACAACAACTGGATAAATCCGAGTGCCTTGTTCCGTTGACCGTTGGTCACATTAGGCAATTTCATGATGAACTTCCGGAGCCAAAGAAACACAAGATGGTATTTCCTCTGCAGGTTGGGTTCGAGCATGTGTCGATAGACATCACTTAAAAATCCACATGCTGACTGCGCGAGCTTACTGTCTGATCTGAATCGTGCGCTTTGTATCATAAAAACGAGGAGCGTCATCTTGTTATTAAAGAAGCCTTGGAAAAGCCCCGAGATCCGGTGCTCATCCATAACAAAATGACACTCCTCCAGGTCCCGGATTGCCGTCCGCTCTGAGCCTTGGGGGCCCCTCACCTGTACCTGACCGTCTACCACTATCGGATGTTTTAACATTTCGCTCACCTCTACTCAGATGCTTACCATTTCCTGGTTGTAGAGACAAGGGCAGATTAAAAAGTGCTTTAAAAGTTACTTTTGGTCATCTTGCAAAACTTATAGGTATGTGTTATGCTTCCAATTAGGATAAATGACTGATTATATGTTTTTAAAAACACTCATAGAGGGCTCCTTAAGGAGGCGGTTATGTACGAAGAGATAGGTAAAGATTTAACTGAGCAGAAAAAGGGAAAACGTCCTGTTAGGGCACCGCACTGGGGCAAGGCCATTAAGTCTCTTCTAATTCATAAATCTGATTCCGAGCATCCCCTGCCGGTGAGTTGGCTCGCCAAGAAAACCGGAATCAATGAAAAAAACCTCCACAACATTATTGCTGGACGGGTCCGCGATCCGTCTTCGGACAAGCTAGTCATGATCTCCGATGCCTTTGGAATATCTCTCGCCGAACTTGCTACACGCGCAATGGCAGAGAATCCCGGCAACTTTTTTGTGTGCGGTTATGGTGAGCGCGGATTTATTGATTACCCACAGCATGGCTTTACAATTCAAACCTTAAGCCCGCAATCGAAAAGCCAGCGGGATTTCTTCTTCGGACGGATGACCATCAAGCCCTTCAAAGAGCTTCGGAAGTGGCAATTCAGAGAGAATTCAAGCGTGGCGATTTTCGTGGAGTCGGGAACACTTGAAGTGACGTACGGAGATCAGAAGCGAGAAGTTCACGCGAATGAGTCGGTCTATTTCGATGCTGCGGTGCCCCACAAGATCAAGAACATCGATTCGATCGAGGCAAAACTGTTTATCGTAACGAACCCTGCTCTATTCTAGGCCTTCTTGCGCAAAAGCTTGTGACGAACACAAATCTTTTTGAGAACTTCCACTAAAGTCTCAATCTGTGTCGGCTTGGATAAGAACTTATGCGCCAGTTTCTTGGCACGCTCCACTTCCGCAGGGTCTGTAACGCTAGTATAGATCACAAAATCCTTTGGAGAGTGCCCCTCACCCGCCTTAAACCGCTCTATCAGTTCATCGCCCCACATATGCGGCATTTTGATATCAATAATTCCTATGTCGGGTTCAAATTCACGCGATACCCGAAGCGCCTCGTCGCCTGAATGAACCCACTTCACCTCAAAATGAGCATCCGGAACATCTTCAGCTAATGCTGTTCCAAGGATTTCACAAACTTCCGGTTCATCATCCACGATAAGAATCTTGGCACACAGTTCATAACCCGTTTCTATTTCTACACCACCCTTCTCCTCCCCCTTACGCTCAATGACAGCCTCCACTTGGCTGTAAAGCTCCTCAAGACTATAAGGCTTCTTTATGAACGCTTCTATTCCGAGCTTTTCGCATTCTTCTTTCTTATCGTGGACAGCGGTAATAATAATCACGGGAAGCTCGGGATGATGCTTACGGATCGATTTGAGAACTTCAATGCCTCCCATCCCGGGCATTTTAAGATCCAGCAAGATGAGATCCAGTTTCTCGCCACATTCCTGGACGATCTTCAGTGCCTCCATACCAGACCCGGCGGTTAAGGTATTAAAACCTCGAGGCTGACACGTCTGGGCGATAAACCAAAGCATATTGGGTTCATCGTCCACGATTAATACAGTTCCTCTTACTTTAGGCACATCAACCATTTTTCACCTCATTTTTAATCATTAAGAGACTGATGATTTTCGTAACGAGTTTTTCGAGATCCATGGGCTTCGAAAAATAAGCGTCGATTCCCATTCGCTCGATTCGCTGTTTTGTTTCCCCGTCTTCCCAACCGGTCATAACAATAAACTTCGTTTCCGGAAGCAACTTCTTAAGTTCCTCCAAAGCTTCTTCTCCGCTCATTCTCGGCATATGGAGATCGAGAAGGATGACCCCGGGACGTTCCGCCTTCGCAAGTTCAATCCCCTGCAAAGCACTTTCAGAACCGATGAATTTAATGTGCTTAAAGTTCTCAAACACTTGCGCCAGAGAATAGATGATGTCCGTCTCGTCTTCGATCATCAAAACTTTATATTGCTCACTCACGACTCAGTCCTCCTCGTCAGCTAGGCATCGGACTGGCCGGAAGAAAAATATGGAATGTCGTGCCTTTTCCGACCTCGCTCTCAAGGACAATCCGGCCACTATATCGCTTTACTATTTCCCGCACCAAGAAAAGCCCCAATCCGCTACCCTTGATAGCATTATCATCCGGATTGCGTGATGTGTCTTTTGTCGTAAAAAAGGGATCAAATATTTTCTCGAAATTCTCTTTTGGAATACCAGGACCCGTATCTCGAAGTAGGGCTTCAATCTCATTACCTTGCTGCCGCACTTGAACTGAAATAATTCCCTTTTCGACCATCGCATGTCGGGCATTAATCAAAAGATTGAAAAAAACTTCCTCGATAGCGTGTTGATCTGCCAGAACTTTCGGCAAATTAGCCGCGTAATCCTTTTTGACGACTATTTGATTCTGCTCGAATTCGTAAGTCACCATATTAAGGGCATCATCCATGGCTTGTTCAATGCTAAAAAGTTCCGTTTTTAGTTCTTTGGGCTTTTTAGCAAAGCTGGATAATCGATCGATAACTCCCGTCGCACGGTTCACCGCATCGAGAACGCGAACCAAAGCTTCGCTGATCAGTTCTTCGTATTGCTCTTTTGTGTATTCTTTGTAGAGTCCGCTCTTTTTGTTGAACCTGAGCATCTCAACGATACCGCGAATCACTTGAAGCGGATTTTTGATCTCGTGACTGATGCCGGCCGAAAGTGTCCCAATAGCAGCCATCTTTGCTTGCTGTGCAAAATCCGCCTGGCTTCTCATGAGGATATGATATAAACGGGCGTTGCTCAACGCGATCGCTACCTGTCCCGCTACCGCAGGGAAACAATCTAGCTCGTCATCGGAGAACTCCTGGTCGGACTTCTTTTTTCCAAGCACCAACAGCCCAATCAGTTCCCTATGGATAAAAAGTGGGATGCAAATGACTGCGCCCCAGGATTCAAGTGGCCCCCTTATGGCCGAGGGCAAAGATTCCTTTTGTTGGGAATCCTCAAGATTCAGAATTTTGTCAGACTCGAGTAAACACCTTATAAACGAACCATCCTTGAGAAACCGCTCTCGTTTATTTTGAATCCCGAAGCTATCCATAATCTCATATGTTTTTCCATCTTCATCCTGGATCAAAATAATGCCCGACTCTAGCCGAAGAGAGTCTTTCAAGGTTTCAAGAATCGTTGTCCCAACTTTTTCAATATCAAGGATTGTAATAATGTTCTGTGATAGCTTGTTTAAAATGACGCGCACATCTTCTTTTTTCTGAAATAAATAGCGGTCCGTTGCTCTTACCAAGAATTCTTTTGTCGGCTCATAAAGTAACAGCGCAGCTAAAATACTAAATGCGCGTTCAACTAATGACGAAACGGGAAAAAATTTCGCTACAATCCCGTTACTCAGCTCCGTGACAATAGCAATAACAGCCATTGCCATGCCAAAGAGACCAGTAAAAACGAGTGTTTTTTTAACGATTAATTCAATATCAAGAAAGCGCCGCTTAACAATCAGATACCCTGTGATGATCGCATAAAGAACCACTCCATAGGAACCATACGGGATCATAAAAGGCAGAAAGATGTCATAGGGCGCAAAGAAATTACCACTGCCACCAGCCGTGGCAAGAAACGCTGCTAAAAGAAAGTAAAAATTAGTGATTTTTTTAGACTGTGTTTTGGCATCACGATATGCTTTCCAACTAAAAACAAGTGATAGCGTCATGATCGATGCGAAAAACATCAAGAAGAAAGGATATAGATTCCCGGGGTCGGTAAAAAGAGGCACAAAATGTTTGCGGCTGACGCTTACAGCCATAAGCGGAGTCCAGTTAGCAATCGCAAAAAGAATGCTCATCCCATAGGCGAAATAAATAAGCTTAATGCGCTTTTTAATTTGCCCAATGAAGGCTAACGTAAAATGGAGAAAAGCTGTCGGAATAAAAACTATTCCCATGAGGCTAATGCGGTCGGCCAAAAGACCCGCTTCGGCATTGGGAGCTAATACCATTAAAAGATTGGTTCCACCCCACCATGCCATGCAAGCGTTATAAAAGAGAAAAATACGATTAAGCGGCTTGCCCGGTCCGCGCAAAAAAACGAACAATCCAATCACGACCGTCGAGATCGCAATTAATGCGTGCACTAAAATATAATGGCCGAAAATTGACATGGGATTATCGCTTGCGGTCCTGAATCACTGGTTTCCGTTTACGCTCAATAACCTTTTTTATCATTTCGTCGGCAACAATCTGCCATCCCGATTTAAAATCCCCGCAGGTGATCCCATTCTTCTTACAAACATCAAGCAACACCTGAAAGTTTTCAGGATCAACCTCACCCAGAGTTGGTTTTAAAGTCTGCCTATTGTCCAGATTCATAAGAAATGCTTCCGCTAGGCAACCAAAAACATTGTCCTCACTCCCAAAACCAAAGTCGGAATCAATCTTTATGTCTTTTACTTTGATCAAACCGCCTTCTAAAATCATTACTCTCTTATCAGGGTCCACGATGCGCGGAAAAGCTTCAGGTCTCGCGTCATCCAAGATGATGCAATCTCTGAGAAGCGCTGCGTCCTTGATTACGTAGCCCACATTCGAGGTAGTGCATACGGCTACATGATAATTAATTAATGCCGGCAAAATTGCGTCTGAAAAACTCTCCTCAGAAACTGTGAATTTTTCGATCTTTGTTCCAGTGGTGTTCTGCAGCAAGTCTTGGGCCACCCGATCTAATCTCTTTTCATTCTGATCGACCAGTCCTAACACGTTCGCTTGGCCATAGAAGCGTTGGGCAACTGCCCCGCCCATCTTTCCAACGCCGATAACCAGCAGCTTTAAATCGTTTATAGGCAACGCAGCTATTCGGCAAATTTTTTCGACCGAGAGAACGATCGAAGCCAAAGTCGCAGCATGGCCGTTGGTGACTACTACACGATCATTCACTTCAAGAAACCGACTAAAAGCAGCTCCCGAGTTAGTAACAATCGGCCACCATGCTGCAAGGCCGATATAAACTTTTCGCGTCGTAATTTTTCGAACAAACCGAACTATACTTTGCGCATTTTTTAACGTTTTATCGCGATTTTGAAAAAGAGTCGAAGGGAGTAGCGGTGTACTTACAAAAAAGCCACTCAATCCCTGAGGGCTGTGAACTTTCGCCGCGACAAAACAAGGGCAAAGAGAAAGAACGCTCAAGATCCACTTGGAGGGAATGAAGCGACGCAATGCAGCTAGTAACGGGAAGGTAAAGAAGATATCCTCCTCGTCTCGAGGATGTGTCAAAAAAACAAATGTCGCGTCGTAGCCGTATAATCGCTGAATCCATTTAGCGGAGAGTTGTTTTATGGGAAGAAAGTTGATGAGAATATCGCGAAAAGCCGTTCCTAAAGTAACATGTCCTCGACGCTTAGAGGCGGACTCAGCCATCTGAAAGCTCTTTTTTTATTAGTTCAATAACGTCATTGACCGTACGCAGCTGAGAGGCTTTTTCTTCCGATATCTTCAGCTTGAAGCCGTCCTCGATCGCAAAAAGGAGATCCAGATTATCTACCGAATCAATCCCAAGATCATCCTTCAGGCTTGCTTCCAAGCTAATCTTGCTTTCAGGAATTTTCAATAACTTCGCCAGAGCTTTTCTGATTCTCGAAAATATTTGATCAGCATCAGGCGTTGTCATTTTTTCTCCTATTTTTTAAAAACTAAAACAGCATTGTTCGACCCGAACCCGAACGAATTAGACATGACAGTGTTCACTTTTTCTTTTCTTGATTTGTTGGGGACATAGTCGAGATCACATTCGGGGTCCAGCGCATTCAGATTGATCGTAGGATGGATTTCTTGATTCTGAAGCGTTAAAACACTCGCGATTGCCTCAATGGCCCCAGCACCACCAATGGTGTGGCCTGTCATTGACTTCGTGGAACTGATTGGGATCTTCTTGGATCGGTCGCCGAACACTTCCTTGATCGCTTTGGTCTCTGCGACATCGTTATAAAGGGTGCTTGTGCCATGAGCATTAATGTAATCGATATTGCTCACTTTTAACCCAGCATCTTCCAAGGCGCCTTTCATAGCCTGTGCGGCATCCACCCCATCCGGCTGCGGCGCCACCATATTGTAAGCCCCGCAATTCGTACCATAGCCGCAAACTTCAGCGTAGATTTTGGCTCTCCGCTTTTGAGCATGCTCTAATGTTTCCAAGATCAATATACCCGCACCCTCTCCTATCACAAAACCATCGCGATCTTTGCTAAAAGGGCAAGATGCCTTTTGCGGAGGTTCATTCCGTTTTGAGAGCGCGTGCAGGGCTTGATAAGCAGCAACAGTTACCGGAGTAATCGGGGCTTCTACTCCTCCGGTAATGCACACATCTATTGAGCCTTTCCGTAACAACCCCATCGCCTGCCCGATAGCATTCGCTCCCGATGAGCATGCCGTTGAAACAACGTAGTTGGGACCCTTAGCTTGAAAAGCGATCGCGATGTAAGCAGAGACAGAATTTGGAGAAATCCGCGGCACAGAACTCGCCATAATTCTTGACGGTCCGCCTTCCTGGATAACACGAATCACTTGTTCCTCGTGAAAAATCATTCCTCCAAGCCCCGAACCAATGACTACCCCGACCCGGAATTCATCATCCTTTTCTATTTTGAGCTGGGCATCATCAATGGCCATTTTGGCAGCGCAAACGCCAAATTGAGCAAACCGATCTACCTTTCGGTGGATCGCCGGAAGGACATAGGCGGCAGGATCGAAATCTTTCACTTCACCTGCAATCTTCACTTCAAACTCTTTTGTGTCAAAAGCCTGAATGTGATCGATCCCCGAACGACCTTGAATGCAGGCATTCCAGAACTCTGGAAGAGTCTTACCGTTGGGAGCCAACACCCCCATGCCGGTCACAACAACACGTTGCTCATGAACTTGCTGCTTCATAAATATTCCCTTACTGTCATCAAAAAGCGGTTCAGATCAAAAGGCTTCAGAATGATCTCCCCGATACCTTCTGCGTTCATTAAAACAGCGTCATGCGAAAAACCGGTTATAAAAATGATGGGGATATCCTTTTTTCCGTCCTTTTTGAACATTGCCCGGATTTCGTTCATGGCATCTACACCATTTTTTCCGGACATTCGGATGTCTGAAATAATTAGGTCAAAATCCTGCTTCTGTGCTTTTTCGATAGCTTCTTCAGCGGTTGAAGCACAAACGGAATCATACTGGTCGCGCTTCAAAGCCATTTCGATTGACCGTAAAACAAGCGGATCGTCATCAAGAACAAGTATCTTCTTTGCCATCTTCATCCCTCAATGCAGGCACACTTCCAGAGCAGCAGCCCTTTTTCCCCGTTCTTAAAGTATCGGAATTTCCTCAATATCCTACAGCTGAAAGCTTGTGAAGGCCACTAGTTACAAAAAGGCGGGAATGATCGGATCGTTTTTTAATGAAATTCGTTCGAATATGTCGTGTTCCTCCCCTTCCCAATACCCGATTACCCTTTGTTTTTCGTAACGAAGTTCTTTCCTGAGCGATGCGAGGATTAGTCCGTCAATGGCTTTCCAAATGTAAGAGACGAAGCGGACAGGTTTGAAATTCCCCTGTTTGTCATAGTAGCGAAGGTTGTAGGTCTGGATCTTGGCGTAAAGGAGAAAGATGCCTTGGGAAAGAAGGTCCTCCCCGAACCTTCGAGCATACGCCGGGAACGCGCGTTTATGAATCCGGAAGATTACGAAGCTAATGTGTCGAAGAACGATCTCCTCGGCCTGCTCCTTGCCGCCACGCTTGGCCTCCCTGATCAGCCGCCGTTCTTCCTGGAGGGATATCTTTGGGTATTTTCGAATAACGCCTCGATATGCTTTCCACATACCAAGGCATTGTCGTTATTCCGGATCTAAAAATCCACTAGCGAATGTCGCTTTATATGGGAAAGACGACATTCAAAAGAGTGATTTTTCCAGCTAGAGTGATAAAAGTTCGGCGCAGTGGCGAAGCTCTTCTTTGGTGATGTGAGTATAGATCTGAGTGGTGGTAACGGAGCTGTGGCCGAGAAATTCCTGGACCTGACGGATGTTGCGGGTCTTGCGCATGAGTTCAAAGCCTACGGTATGGCGAAGGGCATGGGGCGAGTACTTCCCTTCCAAACCAGCCCGCTTCACCCATCGATCAAGATCAAATTGAACCGCCCGGTTTGTAAGGCGACCGTTTTTCCGCGAATAGAATAATGGCGCATCCGAAGCCAGATTCTCGCCTTTTCGTTTCTTCCAAATGAGGAATCGTTCGATTTGCCGCTGGATCGCCTTGGATAATGGGATCTCGCGAAGCTTGTCCCCTTTCCCAATAATGGCGATCAGATCCTTGTCTTGGACATCGCCAACATTCAGATTCACCGTTTCCTGAAGCCTAAGCCCTGTAGAAAACATCAGCTTATAAAGCATTTCCGCTCGCCGCGCGTCCCGCCGCCTCTCGAGAAATCGCAGGAATTTCGCCTTCTCCTCGCCCGTGAAGTACCGCCTGTTCTGCCGTTTCATCCCCCAACTCCGCATATCTAAGCATGACGCTAGCTGACACCAACACACGAAGACATACATCACTAACGGGGGAAATAATGCAAGCGGATATCTTGGTCTATTTACGGACAATGTTACGGTGCGTTTTCCACATACCGCGACATTAACATATCATTTCTGCTTTAAAATAATTCTTTGCTCGGTCTCAGCTGGAAGCTTATCGTAGAACTCTTTGATCTTAGAATAATCCGTGGCCGGCAACTCTATGCGCCGGAGCCGCTTGATCTCTTTGACGTTAATAGAGCTCCCTGTTTGCTCAACGGTTCGCTTAAGGGAATAGAATCCGTTTTCAAGATCGAGATTCTCCGGAAGATGCATAACCTCAAATCCGTCCGGTATCACGTAAGTCACATCCGCAGTCTTTATGACATTGGCCGGAAAAAAGATCGGATGTTTTCTTTCTTTTTGCGAAAATCCGTCAGAACCGGACTGTTCAGGCAAATCGATCACCATCAGCCCGCCTTTGACGGGATACTGATCCGGCCGGTCCGTCTTAACATGGGTTTTGATCCTTCCGTATTTACTGTCCAGTCCATCCCAAACCGTCTCGAGGACTTTACCTCCTCCTGCTATTTGATTACTCAAATATTCAAAGAATTTTTCCCGCTCCTCCCCGCTCTTTGATTTCATCTGCTTCCGGAAATCAATCGAGTCCGAAAGACTCCACGAAGATTCTTCCTCATCGACTGAAGATCCGTCAGGACGAATCGTCACGGTTTCTTTGATGGATTCAGACATCCGATCTTCTGTAAAAATGGGAAATCTTTCGAATTTGCCGCCATCGGCTGCTATCACCAAAAGATACGCACCCTGATAATCTGCAGGATACTCTTCGATATCATATCCTTCGAGCAATGGGTCCGCGTAAAAGTCCCCTTCCGGATCGCGAACTTTCAGCAGAACGTGGTCATAAAGACCTAGAACCGGCAAATCATCTTTCGGATCGCTTCCGCTGTATTCAGTCATGAAAAGAACAAGGTCAGACTCAATGCCTACGACCTGAAGCATGGCCTTCGCAAGAAGCGACTGGTCTTTGCAATCACCGTATTTATTGCGGAAAACTTCGCCCGTGGGATGCGGCTCCATGGAATAATCCCCAAAGGACATGGAAACGTACCGGAAGTTTTCCTGCATGTATTCCAGGATGGATCTCACTTTGTCGCGAACGGTCGTTTTACCCTTGGTTGCTTTTCTAGCTGCTTTTTGGATTTCCGGTGTAATCTTCAGGTTCTTCTGAATCAGTCCGTAGTACCACACAGCTACCTCTTGCCAGTTTTTGACCGAAGAAAACTCGATCCCGTCCCCGACTGTTTCCGGCGTCGGCATCGGTTGAAGCTCCTCTTCAGGGTCCGTATCGGGCGCATAATTCTTCCTCTGCCAACGATAGACCGTCGCATCGCCTTCTTCTTGAACTTCCGGCTTCCAATTCTTAATGAACGATTTGTACGGTATGGCGGGGCTCTTCGTAACTTTAAAGCTGATGATCTGATCTTTTATGGGAAATGCCTGTTGCGCGTATTCGATATCCCAAAACGCCCCCGGCATCGGTAACCGCTTCGTAGTCTTAACATATTCCAGTTCAATCATGGCGCCCGGGGTCACTTCGGGCATCGACAAGATCTGTTCTTTAGCTCCGGAGTACATACCGTAACCTTCATAAAGGTTGCGTTCCTGGACTTTTGCGGGAGGATGCTCTTTCCCGTCCGGAGTGATTGTGACAGCCTTTAAAAGACGAACCGTCTCCGTATCGCTATCATATTGGATCGGAATTTCGCCCATCGCATTCCCTTCCTTCTTCTGAATGACCACCTTCCGATGGACATAGGCTTCAAAAGATCCATCCCGATTGACGGTAATCCGCGTTTCATGCAGTGGCATAACCATCGGCCAATCCTTGTATTTTTCATCAAAGCTGACGGTTTCCTTTTGAATGACTTCCGGAATGACCTCTTTTGAAATGTTTTGAGGCGAGGCCGGAGGCGGAACGACCAACTCCTGGGCTTGAGCTAAGATGAGCGGCCATCCTTTCAAAACTCCGAAGATCAGCAAGGCGATCACGAAACCTGGTAAGCGGCTGTTTTGAACAGAGTGAGACTGTGCGGGATTTTTTGCGGGCTGCATGTTGCGGTTCCTCCGGTTGATTGTTCTTTGTCTGGTTTTCCGGTGGGTCTCTGCTGCCGTCAGAATTGCGAGGCGGTAAAACGGGGGCTCACTGGGCCAGTATTAACGGTTCATTTCATGAAAAGTGAATAATAAAAAATATAGCGTGTTCTAACATTTGGTTTTAGGTATCGAATTCTTCGCCGCACTCGCTACAAATCCCCTCCTCAGCTAAATCTTCATCCATCTCTTCCCCGCAATTGGGACAAATTTTAGGCCCGCTCATTTGGCATCCGAGAGAATCTGATGCAATCGAAAAGCCCCGTGCATTCGCGGATTATGTATCCGCCCGAGAGTCATCCGTTGCTCAAGAACATCTTTGAGGCTCAAACCCTTTCGTATTTTCATACACGATAACCGGTTTTTGAGATCATCATCGTGGTGAAAAAATACGCTCGTCTTCACATAAAGATCTTTTATTGTTCCTGCATCACTCTCAAAAAGCCCTATAAGCTGCTTCAGTTGATAAACCCATAAAACATAGCCTTTGGAACCAGACAAAATACCGTCCACGATCGGATCGATGCCCGGTAGCCGTTTCGCCGGCAAAACCGATTTCGCGGGATCATCCGATAGAAGATAGATGCCTAAAAGCATCAGCAAATCAGAAAAATCTTTCGGATCGGCTCTTTTTAGAAAATCCTCAAAACAATCCCGGTCACCCAATTTCAAATCGGTCCTGGAGTTTTTAAGATCCGCAGACTGGATCAAAAGACCATCGATAAAAAACCGCTCTGCGCCGCATTGAGCATAGATTGCATGGGCATACGTGCTGTTTGAAATATATTCCTCTCCCCATGCAGCATAACTGTTTTTAATCCAGCCGGGATCTTCCGAAATCCTCATTACCCTCTCCCGGATCTTGCTTGGGTTATATAATTTCTCAGTCTCTCTAATCTTCATCATAAACACCAACATATGTTCCATCCGGCGTAAGAACTGCACGATCACCGCCGACATAAGTCCCGTCCGGAGCCAACGTAGCACGATCACCTCCCACGTAATTCCCATTGGGTGCCAGCGTTGCCCGGTCACCACCAACATAGGTGCCGTCCGGAGCTAATGTCGCGTGACCATATCCGACATATGTTCCGTCAGGCGCAAGCGTGGGATTGCCATCACTGACATAAGTACCGTCCGGCGCCAGGCTGTAGTCGCTCTCTGCGAATGCAAGCGCGGGAGCAGTTAATACTAAAATTAAAATCATCATTGTCTTCATCGCGGCTCCTCCCTTGTTGCAGATAAGTCTAAAGGATGTGAGCGACAGCGTAATGTCGTGTGTATTTTGGGGGCGGTTTTCTCCAACCCACAACCCCTAGACGACACAATGTTGTCGCTATATAGAGCTATGATTGAAGAAGAAAGAGAGGAACAATTATGGTCAGTGAAATCATAGGTTGGTTGGGGGTTGCATTCGGCATTTCGGTCAGCATCCCCCAGTTCATAAAATCAGTTAAGGCAAGATCTACGAGAGGACTCAGTAGGCACACTTACCAGCTTCTATTCGGCGCAATCTCCTGTTATCTGGTCAGAGCCATCGCAGTGAAAGAAGCCGTGTTTATTGTGAGCAATTCCATAGGACTTCTCATTACCGCAGCCGTTCTTATTCTGTTCAAAATATACCCGGCCGAGGAATGATCAGGTTTCTTTCTTTGGCGCGTAATCCTCCGCGAAAACGCCAAAGGTCCAGGCAACCGCAGCTTTCACATTTGCCATGTCAGGCGGCACGCGCAACGTATAAAACGCGCCCGTTGAAGGACATTTAACCTTAACAAGCCAGATCGGTTCTTCTCTCGAACCTATGCGAACCCGCACAAGCTCCTGTTCGCCATCTTTATCGATAACCTCATTCGGCATTTCGGCAAGGATCCTGGCGTAGCCGTACTCTTCAATAAGGATCCTTCTTACCGTAGCGTTTCGAATCGCGAGGATTTCTTTTACCGGTAACTGATTAGCAAGAAATCGCTCATATTTCTTGAGAGGCATCCGAACCCCCCGGGAATAGATTTCTTTTGTAACAATGGTTCCGTCCTGAGCATATTCCTCATGGATTCCGTGCAACCGCCCATCGACATAGTGCTCCCTGCTTAAAAGCCTCCCATGTGAATTCCATCTAAGAGATGTCCCAGTGCGATTACCTGAAAAGTAAGCGCGCTGAAAAGCCAAAACACCATTCGGAAACCATTCCTTCTGGACCCCATCAAGCACACCGCGGTAATAATGTTTTTCTTTTTCCATGACCCCGTCCGGATACCAGTAATATGCCGCGCCATGAAGTTCGCCCATCCAGTAGTTCTCCTCGCTTTTCAAAACATCGCCCTCATACCAAGTCTTCCCCGTGCCGTGGATCTTGCCGTTTACCAGCAGATAACGGAACCAGACAGACTTGTCTTCGTAGTACCCGACCGCTTCGCCGGTATCATCAGGATTGGAGAAATATTGAAGGCGCCCGTTGAGCCACGCCTTCCCGATCATTGAATCGTTCCCCACCGGTTCCATTAGTCAGCCCCTTTCCCTCAGTCTGCGACGCGACGCCAGCCGAGAGGCTCATATTCGCGTTGCCTGATGACTTTATAAACGCCCGGCTCGAACGTGATCGGCCCGTGCTCTTCGTGTTTCAGAGTTGCCTCTTGATCTTCCGCGACTCTGAAGAAAAGTGTTCCTTCTTTTTCATAAAGTTCACCGGAATCCAGTTCGTGCTTATGCCCGGTCGCCTCACCTTCGGCTAAAACACGATGTTTATGTCTTACACATCCCTCCGGCAACACCTCCACTTTCACGATCAAAAGATCTCCTTGTCGAACCATCATGAGACACCTCCTCAGTTTTTTTGTGGTGCAAATCATAAACAGGGTCAGCGACAGCGTCTGGTCGCGAATGTATCTTGTGGAAAAATTATTGGGAAACCCCAAGGGATGGGGCGATTTTACTCAGACGGCGAGGGCTTCCCCGTCATGGAGACAGCGGACTTTATTGCCAAAGTGCTGCCGATACTCGTTGGGATATTCGGTGTGGATGGGAACGATAGTTTCAGGTTTCATAGCGTCAGCAAACCGCTTGAGATCGTCGAGAACCGCGTGGCCGCTTGTATGCATTTCCTTAAACTCGATGCTGTGCCGGTCCAGGAATGCCCGTGTTTTCTCGAAAGAAGGTTCCAGTGCGTATTGACTCCACATTGAATAAAAAAGCATGGATCCTTTTGGAATACCCGTTTTTTCAAATTCATGGGCTGAACTATCACGGAACATGACAAAAGCTTTTTTACCGGCACGCTGCAAGGCGGCGGGGCTGATTTCGTAGGTCCGCCATCTTTCATACCAGTGTTTCATGTTGTAGATCGAAAGACGTTTCATAAAGTGATGGGTAAAAAGAACCTTCACGTCCTTAAAACCGTTCGTCGGCACCGGAAGACTCTTTCGCCCGAGCTCATGCAAAACATTAGCCGCATAAAGATCGAGCACGAAAACCGGGCCGGATCTTTTTGCCGCCCGATAAAAAGTCACGAGACGATCCACATTCTGCCCGGAACAAATAAATAGCTTCATCCCTTCGTGAACCCGCGCCTCATTTGAGATCTCGCGCTCCAGCTCGTCCTCCGTCCATGTATCTTCCTGTTGGCGCCCCATCATCGTCCCTTCCATTAGAAGGACATCGATCCCTGGGACAGGCTTCTCTATGAGCTTTTCAAATAACGCCTTTTTCCTTCCATGTCCCCTGAAATCACCGGAATAAAAGATCTTTTTCCCCTCCGCCTCGGCAAGAAATGCCATCGCACCGTAAGCGGAGTGATCCACAAGAAACGGCGTGATTTTTATATCGCCGATGGTAACCGGCTCACGGTCCTTCAGCAAAACCTTATCATCATGCTCACCGATCCTATCCCCTTGGAATATTTCCGCAGCCTGAAGCATTTTGTCCGTATCCTCGCCCAGAAAGATCCGGATGTCCTTTAACACGTATTTGAACAGGCCATAGTGATCTTGATGAGGATGAGAGAGCAAAACCGCATCGACCGGTTTTTCCTTTCCTACGCCCCAATAAAGGCCGGAAACTTTAGGAAGAATGCCGTCGCCGATCAATTCCGGAACGGTTTTGCCACGGAGGGAAAAGTCTTTGAGCTTCTTGGATTTATCTCTGGGGTCAGAAAGCGGCATCCCGAGATCAATGATGATCCGAGTATGTTCTGCAGCAATTTCAACGCATGTCCCGCCTATTTCATGCGTCCCACGATGAATGATGAGCTTCAAATAATAACCTCGTTTGAATCAAATATAAAAATCTTCACTTTCAAAAACTTTATCAGCTTCCTGAGACTCGGCATTTCATTTAACCGCAGAGCCTCTTTGGCCGCCAAGGATTCGGTTGAAAGAAATAGCGCGCCCAGGAAAGTCTGCTTATCGCCTGCGCATTGCAAGCCATTTTGAACTTCCAGGACAGCTTTGAGTAAAGTATCGTGTTGATTGCAAGACTTCTTGAGGCGCGACAGGTAAAATACATCCTCGCCTGGCACGCTCTTTAGATTATATGACTTCCTTCTCTTCATCGCACCAATACGGTTAATGTTACGACCGGACACTATTCCGTTGGCAATGATCTCGGAATAATATTCGTGCGTATCTTTCGTCCTCCCCTTCCAATTGACGCACTCGCTCTGATCAAGGCTCGCCTGCCTTTTAAATGCTTTTCCCAATTCTGATAATGTTCCTGATTTGCTGTATGCCATAGGCCCTCCGTTTTAATACTACATACTAACCAGGGGCCGCGACAACGTCTGGTCGCCTCATAACTCTCCGACTTCTTCCCAGTTATCGCTTGTCCCAAGGCATGGCGTATAGTCCTTTGCATTTTGCTTTTGCTTTGAAAAATGATCTTTCGCGGATATTTTTATTTTGTAAAAGCGCGGCCTTTGCTGAGAGAATCGCTCCACCAATCTTCTAAAACAGCTTCTGCCCGGCTCTCGGTCCTTCCACCCCTTCCACTTATTCCAATAAATTTCATCCCCAGCAACTATCAAAATCGATTTCTTCCAATCATTCGTACTAGGCCACCCTAATACTTTGGCGATTGAATTTTGATGAAAAACCAATCTATTGTCCTTTTGTTCAACCAAGACAGCGTAATATACTAGAAGTTCCAGGGCGCCAAAAATGGGGTGGTCATTACTTCTTCCTGCTTTGAGCTCACACAGGATGGACCACTTCCCGCTATTCCCCACAAGGTCAAAACAACTTCCTCTTGGCGATTTACCCCTCGCGCTCACAGGCACTTCCGCATCACCCCAAACAATTTCCAGTTTGCCCGAAGATAGGCAGCTTCGCGACGAAAGATACACGGCTCTTTGCAATGCTTTTTCTGATTGATCTTTTATATAAAGCCCTAATCTTTGAGGGTTCCTTCTCGTTTCCTTATTAGCTTCAACTAGTTTGAGAGTTTTTTCCAATCTTTCTTTTTGCTCTTTTTTTATAATGCCCTTTCTTGAACATTCACTAACCAACGCAGAAAGTTGGTTCATCATATCTTCGCCTCCGTTTTCCATAGATCTTTTAAAACACATCATATTTCTGCCCGAACAGAAAAAGCATGCTACACCCCTCAATTAGGGGGTGTCAACGTTACAAGGGCCTCCCCATAATGACTCATTATGCAAAGGGAAATTCGCCAGCGAATTGGCTCAGAAATCAAAAAACTACGGCAACGCAAGGGACTGACCCAGGCCCAGCTTTCCGAGATCAGTCACATCAAGTATAAATATATTCAAACTATCGAAGGCAAGAACCCGCCGAATATCCGAATCGACACCCTCGAGCGCATTTCAAAAAGCCTCGGCACTCCTTCCTGGAAGATCCTCAAGTCCGCTCATTAATCCAGCCGCTACGTCTCCTGATCCGGAAAGTAGTCTTCCTTCTGCATTCTAAAAGTCCATGCAACGGCAGACATAATGTCATTAAACACGGGAGGAACCCGCAAATAACTAACCTTCTCGGTCGTCGTGCAATGTAGCTCTAGAAAACACCAGGAATCCATCCGGGGTGCGCCCCACATGTCCCGCCATTCAATTCGCAGCAACCGGTTGGGACCTATTTGGTCTATCGTTTGCATCGGAAGCCCCGGAACGACCTTCGCGGCACCGAGGATCTCCAATATGGCTTCGCGTACGCCTTCCCACTTGATTTCGAGCAACCGTGCGGATCGAAATTCATCGTTTTCTAACGAATGAACTAAATCCTCCGGAACACTAAAAAATGAGAAGCTATCCCGATTGACTACAACCTTTTCAGCGCCGGTTTTCTGATTGATCACCTTTACCCAAAGCCATTCCCCGATATCGGAATAGTGCGTAATGATTCGTCCAGCACCGTTTTCGCCCCATTCTTCCGACCGGATAAGGCTTTCTCCATAGCCTTCATGGATGATTGCTGCAATTCTTTTGAGCTTCCCCGAAGCATAAAAATAACTCCGCGTTTCGTAAATGCAGTCGGTTCCATGATCAGCTATTTGGCTCACGTATTGACCGTATCCGTCACACCCGGAAACCATCGCAGACGTATTTCCGATAGATTGCCCTGTCAAATATTCCCAGAAAGAAAGAGGAATCGCTCCGATCTTTTCCACTATTTCCCCCACCGTGGCTTGCCTCCCTTGAGATAAGCATTCAAAAGTTCCTTTATTCTCTGATCCAGAGTTTTGGGTGAAATGACGCGAACGTCAGGAATCCAGTGCATGATGGTCCGGATCACTTCGTTGAAATTTGCGTATGTTTCAAGCACGATGGAACCGTCCTTTTTAGTCTTCACGATTCTTTGATCCGGAAAGTAGACCTTTTTCTTGAAGTAATGAGCGGAGGCCTTGTCGATTTCGAGAATGATCTTCTCCCCAGGCTGCTCGTTGAACCAAATGTTGACACTCCGGTCGAGCACGGATTTGAGGCTCCTAGGCGGATCGAAGTTCTCGCTGAGCATCTCCAATCCTTTGATCTTCTCGGATCGAAATTTCCAGAAAGCGCGTTTTCCGTCCGGCATGGCGAGAAGATACCAAAAACCCTCAAAATTAATGATCTTCAAGGGACACAGCTTGAACTCTTCAATCCCCTTTTCGGTTTCATATTTGATAACAACTTTTTGAGAATCTGATACCGCTTTCTCAAGCTCTTTAAGAAAAGGAAAGTTCTTCATGTGAGCGTTCGTTTCCGGAAGCTTTACATAAAAAGGAGAATCTTCTTCCGAAGCGAGCACCTTGCTTTCGAGGCTACGAAAGGACTCGGAGAAACTCTTCCCGAGGGAGTCCGCGATCTCATGAAAAAACGCAAGAAGTGACGCCTCTTCGTTTGTGAGCATCATCTTCTTGAGTGAAAAACCTTCCATGAAGGAATAAACCCCCTTTTCGAGGGACACGACGGGAAACTGCGTTTGATTTAAAAGTTCGATATCGCGCTGAACGCTCCGGATCGAAACGTTAAATTCCTTGGCGATCTCGCTGGTTCGGACCTGCCCGCCGCCATTGAGTTTATTGAGAATCGTCATCAGCCTGAATATTTTTTTGTCATATGATTTATTTTTGGTCATAACTCTCCTTCGCTTTGAGCGCGTCCTCCAAAATTGAAACCTGCGCGGTAAGGGCTCCCTTGTCGTGCATAAGTTCGCAAAACCGCCGCTTCATTCGTCTGTTCTGGATAAATAAAAAGCCTGACAGAATCCCCAAACCGGTGCCCACTGCAGCAACGATTCCTAAAAGAAACCACCCAATTCGACTTTCCATATAATGAGATCCTAACAGGCCATCGCGACAACATTATGTCGCTTTATCGCCGCCTCGTATATATTTTTTTAGACACCCCGGCACCGGGTTTAAAAAACTTCCTTCTATTGGGAAAAGACGGGAGATTAAGGCGGAACCCCTCTACAAACTGCCACCCGGCGGGGGTACGGACTAAGGGAAAACCTCCCCTTTCAATAAGGGCAAGGTCTCTCTGGACGGTGCGGATGGTAACGCCACCAGCTCGGGCAAGATCGGTGGTTCGGATGCGGCCGGTCGTGGCCAGACGGTAGATGATCACGACCAGCCGCAGGAACTTTCTGTCGTACTCTTTCTTTTTCATGGCGCATGACATACATCCATACGCCGCGGGTTATAGCAAGTCCTAACGGAGAACCCCACCCACAAAATCACCAGGCCCTTCAATGATGGTACCATTGGCTAGGTAGGTCTTTTTCCAGGATCGATATTTATCAGAACCTGGCCCTGGAGCAAACATCTTGAGAACTTTAAGACGAAATTCCCAATCCGGACCGTCCGGAGCATCCAGGATCATAGACAGCGCGTCCAACAAATCGTCGTGATCGCAATACGGATAAGTCGTTACCTGACGGATAAGATCCGTAAGGCGCTTCGACAGCTTCACCCGACCGCTGCGAATGTAGAAGAGAAGCTTCTGAATCCTCGCATCCTTCGGGTCCGTGTTTTTCACAGGCTTCACGGGCAAGTCCTTATACTTCTTTTGCAGTTCACCTCCGAGCCAATACTGCATTCCATTTTCTTCATAGAAAAAAGATTGGAATTTTCGCAGCTTGTGATACTGATAGATTTTGTCCATCAGCGTAGAAAAATCACAGCGAACCTGCTCGGCGTCTACGACGTATATTTCTTTATCTGTCGTCACATAGGCTGTGACGATCGCGGAATAATCCCCGCGAGGTCTTCCGGAGGAAGGATCGCACGCGCCGACTGAGGTCGTTTTTATACCCTTGGCAGACAGCTGCTGGAAAATGCTTCCCACATCCGCAAAAAGCCCTTCGTCATAAAAGGCGATCTCCTCCTTGCGTACGCTGGCCTCCGTAAGAGGTTCGTTCATTTTCTCGGAATAAAAGGAAGCGCTTCCCTGCTCCTGGAGAAGCATGAGACTCAGGTAATCTTCCTTTTCCTTCCAAAGAACCTCCGCGCCAAGGAGCATCTGCGTTTTATTTTCCTCATAGAACCTCATAGCCGCTTCCGCGCTGTTTTGATCCCAGGCGAGATTTCGGTTATGTAGAATCCGGCGCCACTGCTCCCAGAGATCCGAATGATTAGCATCCGCGATGATCGCCCTATATTTCTTGGAAACCCATCTCGAAAATTCATCTTCTTTCCGGATCATTTTGGCAAGCAAGGAGTCATGATGCATGATCGTGCCGACCGCGACTATATTCGCGATATCAGATCCCAAGTACATCACGACTTTTGAGAACCACTCGAAAGTCTTTTCGCGCTGTTCAGGCTTGCGGACACTGTCATCGCTATCCGCATCGTCCAAAATAATCAACCCGGGTTTCGCTTCCGCATTACGCAAACCGCGGCTCCTATGCTGCGGGCTGGAAATAGATACGGAAACGCCGTTTTTGCAGATAATCTCCTCCTGGCTCCATCTCGCCAACGGGCGCAAGATGACTTCCGGGAATGCTCTCCGCAAAAGCGGGTTGGATTCGAGCTCCTTGCGAATATGAGAAAGGAGTCTCCGCGATTGATCCTTCGTGCTTGATGCAATCACGATACAAGTCTCGTACTTGTAGCAAATGCACCACAAAACATAGATCAAGGTCACAAAGGTACTTTTTGCATAGCCGCGAGGCGCTGCAAAGGCATAGCGTTTTTTCCGCGAAAACGTCATTTCCTGAAGCGATGCGGCCATCTCTTTATGCATCATAGAAAACGAGAGGGTGCAGTATTTTGGAAAATACGTGGTCGCGAAAAACAACAAGTCCTTACTGGCTTTTTCTTTTTTTGAATTCTCCATATCATCAAAAATATTGTCACTCATTTTCCGTCTCCTTTTCTTTCAGTGATTCGCCTTCCAGTTTTTTAATATCGCGGACAATCGCCAAGGCGTCGATCCGCTTATTGAACTCTACGATTTTCGCCTGCGTCTCTTTGTCCAAAGACCCGGCTGCCTGAGCTGCATTTTCATACTCCACAAGCATTTCACGCATTTTTTCAGGAGTGGCCTCGCCGGCATTGCCGTCAAGACCCAATCCGGGGCCGACCTGCGAATTTTGGGCCGGTAGCACACCCAATGCCTGCAAGCGAGCAATCCCCTCGTTTAGGATTTTCCATGCCTGGGCCTCGGCAACGATCTTCTCTTGGTTGCTCAAATCCTTGCCGCGGGCATGCCGCTTCATGGATCCGTGGTGGTCATAGAGCTCGTGGACGAATTCGCTGACCATTTCTTTGATGAATTTCTCGTCGAAAGCCAGCACCATTCGAGCTCTAATGATTTCGAAATCCCGACGGGCTTGTCGATCCGACATTTTCAGGATTTGCGCGATGTGAGCTGTTGAGTAGCCCTGCCCTTTCAGCCACGCCCCGCACGCCAAACGCTTTTCGCGGTCAAAAAGCTTCGGGTCTTCTTTCCCGGAACGGATATCTTCGAGAATCTGAAGAGCGCTTATTTCTGGTTTCTCTGAAGCCATATCACACCTCCTTTCCGTAACGCTCGAAGATTTCTGGGCTAACGCTTTCACGCCCGAAGTTTTTTATGAAGTTCGTCGCGATCCCGTCGACATATCGGGCATCTAGCTCAAGTCCAAAGCATCTTCGCTTTAGTCGTTCTGCGGCAAACAGAGTCGAACCACTACCTAAGAACAGATCGAGAACCACATCTCCGCGCTGACTGCTATTTCGCAACGCGCGCATCGCAAGTTCCACAGGCTTGGTTGTGGGGTGGGAGATTTTTGAAGAACGAGAAATTTTCCAAATATTTGTCTCGTCCGGCGGTCCATACCATCGATGCGCGCCATTTCCGTTCAACCAGGAGTAGAGCAGAAATTCGCATTGCCATTGATAGTCTGCAAAGGATGGTGAAAAATTTGGTTTTTCCCACACGATTACACCGCCGACATGAAAATCGAGCGCGGTAAGCAGATCGTACATTTTCCCGAATTGGGCAAACCCGTTAAAAATGTACGACACTGCCCCAGGTGCGAGAAACTGCCGCATATTACTGAATGACTTCTCAAGGAACGATGCGTACTCACTTTCCGAAAGATCATCATTCAAAATCGGCGCCCACCGTGGAGTTTCACGTTTGTTGGTAGGTCTCTGCTCTGCAGAATAATTGGCACAATAAGGCGGATCAGTCAGCACCAAACCAGCGCGCTCGCCACCCATAAGAGCCTCGACAGATTTAAAATCAGTCGAGTCTCCGCACATAACCCTGTGTTCTCCAAGAGCAATAACTTCGCCAATCCGAGTGATTGGTTCTTTGTGAGGCTCGACGGACTCAGGCATTTCTTGAATAATTTCCTGGTCATCTGCATATTTGTCCAAAATGCTATCGATATCGGGCAAATCAAAACCGGTCAGCGTCAAATCAACCTCCGGCAATTGACCAAGCTCCACCAACATCGGCTTGAGCATTTCCTCGATCCACATGCCCCCAAGCTGGTTCAAGGCAATATTCATAATCTTTTCGTCATGAACGGACACATTAACCACACGGGCATAGACTTCCGTAAGCCCAAGTTCTTTGAAAATCTTAAGCCTCTGATGCCCCGAAATTAATGTCTTTGTTCGCTTATTCCACACAAGGACCCCGGCATCTCCATATTTGGCAGTGAAGTTTTTTATTTTTTCATACCGAGGATCACCGGGCTGAAGATCAGCTCGTGGGTTATAGTCTGCTCCTTTAATACTTGAGATTTTGATTCTTTTAATCACATTTTCTGGAATCTTCATTTTTGAGTCTCCTTTTCTCAGTTAACTTCCTGTAGACGCAAAAAGGCCGCCTACGCGCCCCTATCCTCATGTTCGCGTACGCGGCCTCAGTTAACTGAGCAGGGAGAAATCCAACCTGCCCAAAAACAAAATAGGCCACAGCACAGAACCATCCTCATTCATCTTCGGTTCGTGCTGTAGCCCTGACAGCTACAACAGCAGCTTACTAGTTTAAAACAGCATCACTGGCAGAACGTCCGTGATGCTCTATCATCAGAAAAACTTCATCCTCATAAATTTTGCTCTTCGGACGGAAGCTTAACACCGCCCGGAATAGACGTCAAGTAAAGTGACATTTAAAATCAAATGAAAATATCAAAATATTTATATCAATATTTAAGCTCTGCCAGGTCGTTGGACCAGAGCGATATCCTCCTGCCCCGACATGAAAACTCCAGCTCTCCTTTAGACCCCGAAACGATCTTTATGGGGCCAATTGTCGTTTCCTTTTTAGGCACTCGATCAACAAAATCCGCTACGCATATCAAAAAATCTTCTTGGTATTTCTGGACATGAAGCCATCCGCAAGGGAAATTCTCGGTAACGTCAACCAGCTTTGCCCGAAGCGCTTCAATCTTCGTCTGAGTGCTGCCGGGCATTGCCTCAAGCATCGCAGTCAAGATCATCATAATTCTCGTTAGAACCAAGGCGTAAAAAAATTGGTCGTCCCCATATTGCTCCGCGCTGCGCTTGATAAAAATAAATATCGTCGAGATAACATAACTTAAAGCCGAAAGGGATACCTCGAGCACTTCCTCACTGACATAGCCGACCGATAGTTTCGCCTTACCATCCCCCGAGTAGATCCGTCGGCCGATCTCAAAAGCTGCGTTCATAATGAACTCTTCCCAGACTTCATTACTCATTGCTTGCCCCTTCGGAAATCTCTTACTCAGATGTGGGACATGGGGCAGAGCCGTTAATAAAAAGAAACAAACCAAAGAAAACCCGTTACCAAAAGCGGGATCATTAGATTGCGCGACTGATTTGAATTTTCGTCTGTAATAAGCCAATTGCTTTGCAAGGGAATAAAGATCGCGTTTGATTTTCTGCTCTTCACCCAGTTTCTCATTGATCGCCTTGTCATATTGGTCTTCTTCGCCCTCCCCTTCAACCCGGAGCTCCTTTGCATCGGCATCACGATACTTGCTTGTTTTTTTTTGTTTGATCGCGTGAATCAAATAATCGAACCCGCTCACAAAACCAAGATCCCCGAGATCCCATGATTCTTCTCGCCGATGCCTTTCCGGCAGTTTGGCATCTCCTATCTGATAACCCGATGAGTCCTCGGAACCTCCTGTGGCATCCTTTTGCCCCTTCGACTTCGAGGCTATCCGGTTTTTTTGTTCTTCTACGGTTTGGTCGATCAGGTATTCCATCATCAAATTCAAATAGTGCTCTTCACCCTCCTCCGTCACAGCGCTCAAGAATTGATCTCTGATCTGATCTACTTTGCCGCGGGATGACTGCAAGATTCGCCTTAGATTCTCAAAACGCGTGATCGGGGTCCACAACCCGGGCTTGCCCTTTGCATCCCTGAGACGAACAGAAACCGCATTGAGCAGCGCTTGGTTCTTATCCAGGAAGCTTATCCGGGGTTGGTCCCCAACACTAAGCTGCGCGTCGAGAAAGTTCTCTATAATCGCACCGTCAAACCTGATGGCCTCCAGCGTTGCTTTCGCCTTAGGAGTTTCAGGATCCAAAAAGAATTCATACCGTTGCCCGGTACAGACGGCCGAAGTAAACCGCAAATCTGAATACACGCTTTCCTTTTGCTCCAGGACAAGTTCCGGCAAGATATCCAGATCGTCGATCTTGGCAGACTCCGAAATAGAAGCGATATCAAGCACCGTTGTCTCGGAATCCTTGGGAAGCGTGACACAAAAACACGCCTCGAAATTGCCTTCCTGGGCTTCGTGAGTCAAAAGAGCGGCGCTCGTTAAATTGGCGCTGCCTATCAAAAGGTAATCCTGCTTCTTTGTAGAGATTAATATCGATTTCGCGTGAAGATATCGCCGCTCGTCTTTTTCACGATACTGCAACAGCCGAACATGCTTCCGTTTTCGAATCCAATCTCTCAACAAATCCTTAGGTAGCCGCGCCAAGTGCGGCTGAAACATGATCTCGATCTCTCTGGGTAGGAACATCTTTTCAATGGCATCCAAAGCGTGAAGCCCGCCATCAAAAAAAGGGGCAAACATAAGAATTTTTTCCACCTTTTCTTCGGGAACCATCTCTTTGAATTGAGAAAGGATGCTCTTCTTATCCGGGGCACTGATAAAACGGAGCTGCTGCGACTCCTTATCGCTTCCAAACTCCTGCGGAAGATTCTTGGAGAACCAGTCTTGGGCAAGCCTTACCGGTTGCCCCTCCTGAGAAAGAAACAGTTTATTGAAATATTGAATAATGTCGCGCCAAATGACCCCTGGCTTCCGGCTCGACTCAGCTTCAATTTCAACAAAAAGCTCTTTATTACGCGTAAGCCCGGAATGCGTCAGGTTGCCGCTTCCAAGAAGACAAAGATATTGGAACGTGTCCTTTTTTTCTCTTACAAAAAAATAGACTTTGGGATGGAAAGCAAGATTGGCGCGGAACGGCAGAAGAAGATACTCTGTTCCAACACCCGAAAAGCCCAATGCAGTTCCCTCCGACATCGTTTTATCGTATTGATATGCGTCGACAAAGATGACGTTCTTGTAACAACCACTTCGTTGAAGCGTCGGAAGAAAATATTTTTCATAAAAAAGAAGGTCCACGCCGAAGGTCGTAATATACGACTCGGTCGGCGCGAACTTCTTCACCCTTTCGAGAATATCAAGCTCCATGCTTCAACCCTCCGAGCACGCTTTGAATTCTCTTGGCGTCACCGGGCTTAAAACCTTGCTTTGCTTCTACGACAAAGCCGAGATCAGATAAATACTGGAGAGACTGATTCAAACGAGGGCTTGTACCCGCGATGTAATCGATCTCAAGACCTGTAGGTAACAACATCCCTTGCTCCCTAATAAAACGAAACGTGGAGAGACCATGAGAAAAATGCTTCATGGTAGCGACTTCGAGATGTCTCTGGATGACATAACGCCGAATAATATCCACAACGACTTGCTGAAGAGGCAACTTCTTCCACCTGGACGAGACATCCTTCTCTAATAAACGAAGATTGACCGGATAGACTCCAATCAGCCGCTCAAAATGCTGCTGCCCGATGATTTTTTCAGGGGAAAACTTATTATTTACCATCTGCATCAGAATCAGGATTATGCCGACGCCGAGTAAATCCGCGCCACTAGGCTCGCCCTGGCGAATAATTTTCCACAGTGAAAATTCACTCAAAGCATCTTCGCCCCAGGGTGAACTTCTCGAATAATTTTCTTTCAGATAATTCAGGAACGATTCAAAAGAAGGGTCCTTTCTCATGAACTTATAGCAATCGATAAGTCGCTTAGGCAGCCCTGCTGCCGGAGCCTGCTTGATGAAGCTATCCCAACACACGGAAGCGATCGATCGCTCGGGGATATTTTGTTTTTGGATGAGTTCCTGAAGGCAAACAAAAATAGCGCTTAATCCGATCGAAAAATGCTCGTGCTTTAGATAATAGCGCCACAGATCAGCAACATCCTTCAACTCGGGCGGCTCGACAAACTTCTTTCCTTTGCTGTTGAGACCATAAAATAAAATATTCAAAGGCTCCCACCAATCAACGTACTCCGTCTGCACCTCCTGCAGCAAAAGAAGAAGTAATCGCAGGGTGTCGCGCCTCCTGTAAGTTCTGTCCCCTTCCTGAACTTCGGGTGAGTCCTCAGAAAAGAGATAATCCTTTAATAGCTTGTATTCTGCAGAACTGGGCCCTAACGATGAGGCGGGGAAGAATTTTCGAAGTTCTTGCAGGGTTTGGGCGGGTAATTTATCGGATTGAACGCATTTCCAAAACATTTCCCGATAGGGACCGGGTTCAAAGGCCTGAGCAAGTACCTGGCCCCGGGGATACAGTGAAAACTTCTTTTCCTCCCTGCTTAGGATGCCTAATTCTCCAAGAGGGCCTAGATAATATTGGCCGAATCCACCCAAAGGATTCTTGAAATAGCGATACTCGAGGTCAGAATCCAGATCCGTGTATTTGGAGAGACTGATCGACCCTTTATTTTCAAGCTCTGAAACTGCTTTCCCCATGACCATCGTCCCGACAACGTGGGCAGAACGTTTTTGCACTTCATCGTCATGGACATGGGAAATGAGCCCGAAGAGGAACTCCGCTCGGCGAAGATATAGGAGGAAATTATCGACGCCCCCTTCTTGCTCGATCATCTTTAGCAGCCAGGGGTAGAAGGAATAATATCGAAAACGATCGGTTACGTTGGTGATGCCGGGGACGAGTAAACCGTAAAGATGAATACCAATAGCCTGAACACCTAAGGGATCACGACCTCTGACATCTTTTTTATATTTCGTCCATTGGATTTTCATCAAAATCAGTGCGTATCAAAATCGTTATAAGGAGTCCGAAGCTTTTCTGAACAATAAATCTCGAAAATCGCCTGCGTATTGGGGTCTTCGATCTCAACCGCTTTTATTTTCATCCTTGAGATTCTCGCCTTTTGTTCTTTAAAGACCTTTGCGAATTGAGGATCTTTTTCAAGGCAGGCCCGAAAACGGCTGTCTTTATGGCGAAGGCAGCCCGTCTTTTCCCGGGTAAGCAAAAAAGCAAAGGACGCGGAATTGTGTGGTGATGAGGGACGGCTATGATTTAGGATTCGCTGCCTTAAATTACGGGAGCGGCCAACATAAATAGGTTTTCCATCCTCATAAAACACATAGATGCCTTTTTCAGGTAAATTCTTCGTTTCACTTCTCGTTTGAAAAGGAGACGCACTTAGCTTTTTCATTAAGGCTGGCATCTGAGCAACTATAGTTTCAAACAATACCATTCGTTTCCTTTTTATTGAGAATTACAATTTATTTTTCGGATGGCTGGAATCAATCTACAGATTATTGAATATTAAGTATTAAATGGATGTTACTTTATTAACACAATCAATCAAAATACCAGGAAGATCGTTCTTGTCCGCCATTCGGCTTAGTTTGTCGCGTGCATTTTTTACCTTGTCGCCCATTGGAAGACTAAGAACACCTTCAAAATCAGGGTCCATTCGGAATATTCTATCTGTCGCACTTACAGCGGCTTCAATTTTCTTATTAATGCCTTCGGAACCATCATGATATGTTAAATAATTTTTTGCATTTCGGTCTTCATCATGCAATACACAATAAGGAATCTTAAATGCATTCAGAATTATTATAAAAAATTCGAGATTTTCCTTACCACCAACATCAATTATTGATATCCCTTGCTCATTAACATCATGCCCCAATAATTTGAAAGCAAACGGGATAGAATGTTTTTCAGTAGCGCCTTCAACAAGCAAAACTTTTTTAGCAAAAAAAAGCTCGTTCCTGCGCGCATCAAATTCTGTTAACAATTTTAATTCTTTTTTTGTTCCTGGTTGGATAGATAAGCCAGACGGCTGGTATGCTTTAGTCCCTTCAGCTGGCAATTTACGAACAACAGCAATCGTTGAATAATCAGACAGATCTAAAAATTCCACGGAATGCGTTGTATAAAAAACCTGATTTGCTTGTTCAGATAAACCATGTAAAAGCTGATAAAAGAACCGTCGCGTGTGCGGATGAAGATAAACTTCAGGTTCCTCTATCATTAAGATCCCACCGGATTTTTGAAGCTCTCGATACGCTTGGATTAAAGCAATGACTATCGCGCTCTGCACTCCTGACCCCATTTCAAGAGCCGGAGCATCAGAATAAAGGTCAGATTCTTTAACAGTCAATTCGAGACTTTTGTAGTGAGATAAGACTGGAGGTTCTTTGAATGCAAGGCTTGCCTGTTTAAATCCAGTTTGTTTTTTAACATTATCCTCAATCATCTTTTCCATTTGCTCGAATAAAGGTATGCGAAGCAGGGAAGAAACTTCGCTCATTTTTTTCGCATATTCATCTTTTCTAGACTGTTCAGACAAAAATTCACGTTCTATTTCCTTAAGAAGCTTGCCAAACAAAGTCCATTGAGAACCAGATAAATGATATTTCAGATCACGATTCACACCAATAAAAACCACGGGAAAACGATCTCGTATTTCCGAAGTAACATAAACCGTTTCAGGAATAGGTCGCTGACCACTTCCCGCTTTTGGTAGCCTACGAATAATTTTGATCTCATTTCCATTGTCATCAATGCAAACAAAGTCAAATTTCGGATCACCTTTAAAGTGAGAGCCGGATTTTCTTTTATAGTGAGTGTACCGAAGCAAAAACCCTTTTATTACATAGTCTCTGCCCGTGGCGTCCGTGATCGTGGATCCTTCATCAAACCATATTTTGATTTCTATATCTTTATCAATTTCGCGATTATAAACGTCATCATCATTAATCTGGCGGCCGGACGGCCAAGATTCTCCCAAGACAAGGTTAATGGCTTGAAGAATATTTGATTTGCCTGAATTATTCTCACCAACCAAAGCGCAAAGATATGACGGATTTAAAGTTAAATCTTTGATTGATCTAAAATTTTTAATTTCTAATTTTGTAATTTTCACGTTATATAAAAAAGGATCCTTTCAAGATGTGCCTACCAGCAGCAGGATGAAATTCTTTTTGAACATCATCTCTATCGCTTCTTGAAATTCGGGACCATGTCGTTTCTGCACTAGCACGATTACTGACATCAAGACCATGAGGAACTAAAATTCCAGCAATATCGCTGATAATATATCTGTCATGGAAATCATCCCAAATAAATACTTCGGCGGCCATTCCGTTCGAGGCTAATATAGGCTTAAAGGGAAGAAATCGATTTTCCCATTCTTTCGGAGTCAAAACCTTTCGAACGCCAGCAACAACAAGGCTTTCTTTTCTATGGAATTCGACCTTGGGTTTAATCTCACGCCTGGCAATTACTTGCAATAATTGTTGAAAATCCTGGTAATTCGCCTCCGAAGGATCAAAAAAAGGATCTATAAACATAAAGGAATTGGCGTGTTTCAATAAAAGATCTAAATGTTTTAGATAGTCGGTTATTTTCTTCTGAAGTCGAACAGAATTACTTCTAGCTGTCCACCACGCGGCATTATGCAATTTCTCAATACATGTCACGACAGGAGAGGATGAAAAAGATGTAACAGTACCAGTGGCAGCAATAATGCCGTTCAAATTTTTTGTTTCGTGAGACAAGATTGCCTCTTTACACCATTCAGAATAGCTGTTTGGATTTTGAGCGCCTACTGATTCGGCTTTATAAGTGCGGTTTTGTCTAATTATTTTTTTTATAAGCTCCTTTGCGCGCGAATGCCAAATGCTGGAATTATCACCAATGTATTTCATCCAATCACCATTTCGCAAATCCCGAACGAGGGCTTCTTCTAACAATACATTTTTGAGATTACCGAGCAACGGATCACATAAACTGTTATTAGAATACTGGGTGGGATCAAAGATGCAGGGGTTAAGTGCAAGATTTAATAACATTATGGAATTACTTCCCTTAAGCTTTCTTCAAAAAAACCGCCAGGCCAGGCCTTTACAAAATCACCGCGCTCATTTAATTCCATTTCGCGAACAATACTCCTAGCGCCATCGGGTTCAACATATAAAATAGAAACATCTTCGGGCTTAATAGGCGGCATGCCTGGCGGTAGTTTATTTTCATATGTTTCACGAATGCGTCGCATAATTCGCAGCACGAGATGTTCACTGTGTGTTTCGAGAATGAAACTATTTTTATTGTCCCCTACTGTCGACTGAATAAACACATCTCCAAGTTCCGCTTGAAGCCCCGGATGAAGATGTATCTCTGGTTGTTCCATAGCTAATATTTTACCTTTAGAAGAATACGCAGCTACCAATACGGGCAAAACCTGACTTATTCCAATCCCAACGTCGCGATGAGAAACTTCTGTCCCCGACCGAACGTCCACCAACACGGGGTCTGGCACTCCACGCATGCTTGTCAATGCTTCATCCGTTTTATCTGTCAAATATGAAGGATCTTGCATGACAAGATCAAATAGAGACACCGGAGACTCATCCATAACTCCGGCCTCACCCTCCACGATTCCTTCGATCAATTTTGATACCCGTAGAGATGCATCTTCCGTGGTAACTAAATTATTAATTCGGAATGAATATGGTGAGGAGAGTTTCTTTTTGTCCGACAACCATTCATTAACACGATCTCGAACCGAAGCATCTCGTTTAATCACATTCCAAAGATATCCACCGCCGGCTTTCCAGTTTGGATCACTTTCAGACACAAATGCCAAATGGCGTGGCGGATATGAGCGTAAAGGGCCCAGATAAATAACTTTGCTTAAGATATTCTCTGCTTTTTGACTCAGATCCTTTAAGAAGCTTTGTAATGCTGTTGGAAAAAGAAGGCGAACAGCTTTTCGCAAATCTTCACTTCTATTCTCTTTACTAATAAACATAAACTGCTTAGTCTGATATTCGGGTTGAATTTCGCTTGGCTCGCCTGCTCCTGCACCCTCTTTTTTAGATAAAGCAATTGCGTAAGGCAGCAAAACATCTGCTTTTACTTCTAATAAGGTAAGAAGATTGTTAATTTCATCTTGTGCAATATCGAAATCTTCATTCGTGATTTTCTCTGTGCTCGAGCATGCCAAAAGCATATTTTCGACAAGGCCACGGATGAAGGGATGATTGACCGACACACGATCCAAACGAAAAATACCGCCTTTTCGAAGGCTCATCTTGGCAATCACTTCATCATCAATTGAAACATCATAGGCTTCCAACCGAGGATCACTTATTGCACGCAAAACTCCTGTAGGAAACTCTACGGTTTTCTGCACACCCGGTGCTTTTTTTGAAGGATCTTTAATATCTTCTAAAGATATTCCTTTAGACTCTGCCCATGATTGCTTTATTTTTATTTCTTCTTGTTCGACTCCGACTCGAATGATGGCAGTGATTTCCTTCGAGGATTTCAAAAGACTTTGATATCCGCCTTTTAAATCCTGAGCTTTAACAGAAACTCCAAACTCGGTTTTGCGTGCCACATCCCGCCGATGTACATATTGGTTAAAACCCCCTAAATCGACAGATTCACCACCTATATCCATTTTTGTGATATCAAACTGAGAGGGCATGGAGCTGTCACGCCGCTGCGAAGCATGATTTAAAAGTAACAATGCATGCAATAAGCTAGACTTTCCTGCGCTATTAGCCCCGAAAATCAACGTAATAGGTTTGATCTTAATTTTTTGCGTATCAGCAAAAGCTTTAAAATTTCCGACCATTAGTCCAGTCAGCATATCAATCCTTTCCGCAATTAAGCAGCATCTCTTGTTCGCGCGTTTCCGCTAAAAGCTCCTTGGCATGTTCTGTACGCCATTTTGATGTTAACTCGCCAGAGAAAGCCTTATAAACAACATTCAAAAACAGATCTTTTATTTTTTCATCTTTTGTTTCTTTGCAAATTTCAATATTTTCCAATACTTTATAGATTACTGTAAATTTCTTTTGCAAATCAATCGGTGGTACGGGAATCCTAAAGGAAGAATATTCTTGGCCATTAATATTGGGCTGCGCAGCAACTCTTTTTTTCGAAGTAACCCACGCCTTATAGTAAGGTGTTCTTGTCAGCGCAAAAAGAAATCGGGGCAAAATTTTATTGGGATCAGTTCTAAATCGTATTAAATACCCCGCGTAAACGCATAACCCATCTACATTTCGATAAAGATATGTCTTTCCAACAGTAGCGCCACTCCTAGCAAAAAGCAAATCACCATCTATTAATTTATATTCATCCCAATCCGCCAGATCTATACCCCTCTTTTCATCCTGCCGGAGTCTACCTTGCTCATTGATATCAGTAATTCGTACATACCGAGGCTCACCCTTGCTAAAGTTCTTAGAGCTTGCATTGGCCCCATACTGCGGTTTTTGAATACAGACCTCTCCCAAAGGCTTATAGGTCCAAGCCATTGGATTTGTAGCCGGATCACCGAAAAATTTGTAAAAAATTGCTGAGAGCAATTCGTCGAATTTTACATTATATTCATCGCGTTTTATTCTGATGGAATCGATTTTATTCAGAATGCTCACGATATGTTTTTGTTCTGAGACAATGGGGAGAGGCGCTGGGAGTTTTTTTACAATACTTGAATTCAAACCCTTCATGATGGCCCCATGCGCTTTGCCATGAAGAACCTGTTTGGTCGCTGCGCTTTCTTTGATAAGCCATTTAACATATTCTGGAGTACAAATTTTTGTATTTGGTCGAAATCTCAATAAATGAGAATCCATTATCGATGTCTTAATTCCATCAGGAACAATACCCACCTCGCCAATTGTTCCCATCATTGTAATGAGAATATCGCCCGGCCTGATTTCAAAGCTTTTTAATGTCGAAAATTTCTCCTGACTGATATAGCGATTTCCCAACCCATCAAATTGATCATTCAAAATATTTTCAATCCCAACAACATGTATCCCCGAGGTTGTTAGATCTTCTTTTTTTAACTGGCTACCAAAGGGACCGATTTTTATAGCCGATCGCTCACTATTTGCTAGTTTTTCTAGAGGAACAACCTTATAAGTGCTAATCACATTACATCCTTTAAAAGAGTTTCTAAATCTTCTAGTGTTTTATTTTCAAGTTGTATAAGTTCTTTGATGGTTTTAACAGGATCACCTGTCGGAACTGGCGACATGATTTGTGGTTTATAGCGTCCAGCCGCAAGATTATAATCATTTTCAATTATCAGATCGTAGCTAGCCCACCAAGATTTAGGCTCTTCTTGTCCGGCATCAAGCATCGTTCCCGCTTCACGTCCAGGTAGATTTTTGAAACCAGATTTTTTGTATTCCTGCCATTCAAGTAAAACCCTTGGGATATCATTCGTTTCAGGCGTTTCAGGACGAACGCCACCCGAAATCTTATCGGGATCATATCCATCATTTTGGATTTCATAAAACCAGACTTTATTATTTCGCCTAAACTTGTTTTCATCATTTAGTGGCTTCCGAAAAACCAAAATACCAGTTTTTACACCTGCATATGGCTTAAAAACACCGGAAGGTAAAGAAATAACCGCTAGGAGGTTAAAATCTTCAATTAATTTTTTCCGAAGATCTACATGCGCAGCAGTAGAACCAAAAAGAAGCCCTTCAGGCACTACAACAGCGCATCGGCCACCTGGTGCTAAGGCCTCCATCATCACAGAAAGAAAAAGCAATTCGCTTTTTTTTGAATGCGTTGGCAGATCTTGGCGAATCGAATCTTTAGGAAGTTGACCAGCAAATGGTGGATTGGAAAGAATAACCTTATATTTACGCTTGAGATCTTCCTCAGACAGCCCTCCTACTTCAGAAAGCGTATTAGCACGTTTTACGTGTGCATTACGAATCCCGTGGAGCACTAGATTCATGACTGAAATACGCATCATCTGCCTAGAAACGTCGTTCCCATAAATCGCTTTTTCGAGCAGATCCCAATCTACTATTTTTTCTCCTCGACCTTTTTTATAACTTTGAAGATTAGGAATTTGCTTTTTAGCTTTCTCTAGAGTTAAATCTTTGGATTCCAGCCATTCTTCGCCATAAATGGGGATTTCGATCGGATCAGCAGAGTATTTCGCCATCATGTATTCAACTGCATCAATTAAAAAACCACCCGTTCCGCACGCGGGGTCATAAACCGTATCCCCCAAGTCAGGATCAACCATCTCAACCATCATTTTTCGAATCTGGAGGGGTGTCCGAAATTGGCCGTTCAGCGATGACTGCCCAAGGTGGGTCAGCAAATACTCAAAAATATCCCCTTTAACATCAGTACCTAGTTTCCTAAATTCGATACTATCAAGTTCATCAACAACCTGCTTCAAAACATGGGGATCAACTATTTCCAAAATGGCATCACGGAAATATTCTGCGATCTGCGGTTGTTCCTTAACCAAGGAACCCATATAAGGAAAAACCTCATCACGAACAAAATTCCTGAGCTTTTCCCCACTATCAAACTTCCAATTAGACCAACGATATCGTTGCGCTTGATCTGGGAAAAGGCTGCCATTTTGGTTTTTGGGTTGATCTAACATTCGTTTACGCAATTCGATTTCGGATTCTTGCTCATCAAGAAGCTTGAGATAGATAAGATAGGATAACTGTTCGATGTAAGTCACCGGATTTACCACTCCCCCGGCCCAAAGAATATCTGTAATACGACGTAATTTTTGACGCAATTCCTGTTTCATATAAAAAAGCTCCTTATCCTGCCTTCGCAAAGACAGCATTATTCATTTCTTCAATAACATCTTTTAGTCCCTGCTCCCCGAACAGCTCTGTGCCCAACGATGCAGCATTTAGTATTGAAAGGGGCGGCTCAAATAGATCAGCTACTTTAAGCTCGCCTCTCACAATACCGCGATTCTTCAGCAGATTCAGATACTGGGCTTGTTCAGGCGTGAATTTTTTTGTAACAAGCCAAGCATGGAAATTTTCAATAATGACTTCCTCCTTCGACTTGGTTTTGATCATGCCAAGCGCTCTACGAATAAAGTCAATAAGGGTTCCACCAGGTTCTTTATAAGCACGCCGAAGATTATCTTCATTGAAATACATTTCTGGCTGATTAAGATTTTTAGCTAAGGTTTCTTCTTCCTTTGATGTCAGCCCATCCTTTTCGGGATCCTTGATATCCCTGACCTTCCTCAACAGATGGTCATCATTCACTCTCTCCCGAATAACTTGTTCCCAATTGGTAACATACTGCTTCTTATCAACACGCTCCCCTTCCGGACCTACTTCGATATAATTAACCGCTTCGAGCCATTCATCTTTCAGACCCAATTCGATTAGTTCTTTTTCTGAAATCGGTTTGGGCAAAGTACCGCCCGGCGTCGCACCATGGCCTCCACCATGTCCGGCAAAAATATCCGCATCGCTATCATTAAAATATTTGTGATTCCCGAAAAAGTCATATATCACAAAATATTTTTTACCGATATGAGGAGCTGTCCTCGTACCGCGGCCACGCATTTGCTGGTATAAAATTGGGCTCAGCACCTTGCGACAAAGCAGTAAGTGGAGGACTTCTCGACAATCAAAACCCGTATCTAACATACCTACGCTGACCGCCACTTGAGGATAGTCTTCGCGCTTAAATTTTCGGATTAATTCATCAGCATTCATAACATCCGAAGTAATGACTTCCGCGTAACGCCCATTGAGCTCCGGATGCATCTCATTAAATATTTTTGCCAACCTTGCCGCATGCCGTTTGGTGATTGCAAATACAATGGTCTTCCCTGGCCCAACCCGCTGCTTGGGCGCTTGGTCCTTGTAGGTTTGCCAGGCTAAACGTTCAAATTCTTCAACGAACTTTCGATTAGTATCCGCATTCGTCCATTCTCGCTCAAACTTCTCGGGATCGTATTCGTCCGTACCTTCCGCAATCAGGACCGTGATGCCTGATGCGAATTTATAGGGAACCAAATAATCTTTTTTGAAAGCTTCAAGGAGAGGATAAGTAAAATCGGGCTGGCCATTTTTGCAGTTATAGAATTCGAAGGTATTACGTTCGATATAAGCGGCAGGCGTTGCAGTCAATCCGATATGTACAGCATCAAAATGGGTTAAAGCGGTTTGCCATGCACCATAAATGGACCGGTGGCATTCATCTGCTATGACAACATCAAAATAGCCGCTAGTAAATTCTTGGTAGCGCCCAATCATCGTTTGCAACAAACAAACCGTGATCTCTTTTTCTTCCTTCACCACTCCAGGCTTCAGCCAATAGCTGCTATGCTCACTGAGAACATCTTGAAGCGCCTCAAGGGCTTGTTTCGCCAATTGCTCCCGGTCGACAAGGAAAAGCACCCGCTCTGCCCTCCCTGAGTCGAAAAGTCGTTTCAAATAAAGAGCAACCACATCCGTTTTTCCGGTACCGGTTGGAAGTTCAATTAAAAACCGGCGCTTCCCGAGCTCTAAAGCATGATCAAGAGCACGCATCGCTTCCTGCTGGTAATCACGGACTTTTCGCTGTTCTCCCTGACGAAGGTAATAGTCAGGAATGCTGATCGTGGCAAGAGGCTTGCGTTCTTTGCGCTGATGGACGATTCGTTCGAGATCGCGACGAGAATAGAGTGAATTCACCATCCGAGCGTCATCATTCTGATAGTCCCAGAAGTAGATTAATTCGCCATTAGTAAGAAAAATGAAAGGCGCACCAATGCTTTTGGCGTATGGAAGGGCTTGTTGCTTCGCTGTATAGGGCTCTATTGCAGATTTCTTTGCTTCGATAATGGCTAGTGGGCGGCCATGGCTGTCAAGCAACACATAATCCGCACGTCCAGCATGGTATTCTTCTGTGGCTGGCTCCGATATGATTTCATTGCGATGTCTTCCCCTTTTTGAGGTTTCCTTTTTTACATAGTACTCCGTGAGCACCTGCGATTTATCCCGGGGATCCCAGTGAGCCTGTCTCAAAAAATCATCGACAATAATTCGGCTGTCAGCTTCGTTGTTCACGTATCTTTCCCCACCTTTTCGTCTGTAATACCCAGAGGCTCTTGATTTTCCTTTTGATTAATATGTCTTGGCACTTGTTCAATTTCTTCGACAACAGGAAGCTCTTCCCCTCCCGTTGCTCCAAGTTCTTTGAACTTTCTAAGGCTGGGTAAGACACGCCCTTCCAAAGAACCCACCATGCGATTAAAATTATAAATACTTTGCTCTAAAGAGTTCCGAACCTTGTGTAAATGCCCCAGAAAAGCTGCAAAGCGTTCGTATGTCTGCTTTCCAAGATCTGCAACAATCTGGGCACTTTTCGCCATTTGCTCCTGGCGCCAACCGTGCGCTATAGCATGCAATAACGATATCAATGCTGTTGGCGAAGCAATAATCACCTTATTGGCAACCCCATCTTCCAAAAGAGTCCTGTCTTCTTCTAACGCAGCACTGACAAACGGCTCGCCAGGAATGAACATGATAACATAATCAGGGGCGTCTTTGAATTGACTCCAATAGGCTTTCGATGAGAGATCATTCATATGCTTTCGAACCTGCTGGGCATGACGGACCAGGCAATCTTGTTTGACCTCTTCATCAGTCGCTTCAATGCCATCCAAGTAGGCCTCCAAAGCAACCTTGCTATCGATTACTAGTTGTCTTCCCCCTGGCAAGTGGACGACCATGTCAGGTTGTAAACGGCCATCATCGGTTTTGACAGCCACTTGCTCCATATAATCACAGTGTTCAGACATACCAGATAACTCAACCAATCGTTGTAGGGACATTTGTCCCCACTTCCCGCGCACTTGAGGTTTGCGTAATGCCGTCACCAAATTACCGGTCTCTTTTTTTAACCCCTCTTGAGAAGCATGGAGTAATTTAACCTGCTCAGAAAGGCTCCCATAAGCTGTCTCCCGTTTATTCTCCAAGCTTTGGACTTGCCGCTGAAATTGTTCGAGAGTCTTCTCAAGCGGTTCAACCAGATGTTTTAAAGCTTCCTGCTTTTGACCAATTGCGCCAGTAGCACTATTCAAAACCCCTTGAAGGCTACTCTGTGCAAGAGCTATAAAAGCCTGATTGTTGTTTCGCAGAGCTTCCCCGGATAATGCCTGAAATGCTTTTTCCATATTTTCTTTAGCTTGGTCTAGCAGTTGTTTCTGTTCTTCTAGATTTTTCCTTTCCGTGCTCAGTAAAGTTTGAGCTTCGACCTTCGCCTTAGTTTCTTCGGATACAGTAACTCGAAGCTCAGAAATCACAGAATCTTTTTTTAGCCCCTCCTCCTCCAAAAACTGGGACTTTGCTTTAAGCTCTTGAAGTTCAGCTGTGGAAACATGGGCTGGCTTAGCCCGTTTCCAAAGCATAAAAACAAAAAAGCTCAAAACACTCAAAAGAAATAGTGCGACGATATTACTTAGACTCATCATTGTTCAATCCTCCTAATCGCGATGAAAGGTCGGGAAGGTTACCATTCAGAAGCCATCCCACCGCTGGTTTAAAAACGCTTATGGGGATATGAATGCGGCCAAGCATTTTTCCTACTGAGCTCCGAAGCCTCATTTCACACATGCCATTACCCTGGTTGTGATCAAACTCGACAAAACGGACTTCCGCGCTTTTCATGTCCACCCCTTTAACCGTTACCGTTTTCTTTTTCATAGTCGAAGTATTGCATAAATAATTATGCTTGAATAATACTTTTAGAATAATATACTATTATCAAATAGCCATGTATGAAAAACTATTCGAAAAAACCGGTCTTTCGCTAGAACGCTTACGCAGCTTTTGCCTCGTAGCAGAGCAAGGCGGGTTTAACAAAGCTGCCGGTAAACACCCCTATCGACAAGCTCAATTCAGCAAGCAGGTAGCCGACCTAGAAAAATACTTTGGCTTTTCCCTATTCGTTCGGAAAGGAAGAAGCATCACACTCAGCCCAAACGGAAAGGCTCTATATCTAACTGCTTCAAACTATCTAGCGGAACTCGAACGACTTCTTACCAAAACCGAAACGCAATCTATTCCACTTTCAATTTCAGCAGGAGAATCAGTAATCAATTACGTTATCCCTTCCCTACTCGACGAAGACATTCAAAAAATGTCTCATTCAATCACCCTCATCGACCGAACAAGCCCAGAATCTCTTGAAGATATTTTGAGTTACAAGTCTGACCTCGCCATAGTCGGCAGAAGCATAAAAGACAAAAGAATCATTTGCGTCCGCTTAATCAGGTCAAACACCGTTTTGATCACTTCAAAAAAATACCCTAAAAAGTTTTATACGGGTGACAACATTAAGCTTCTTTCGGAAAACCCCACGGTTCTATTGTCCGGCAAGGGATCATACCGACAAACGATCTTATCAACCTTCGGGAAACAGAATCCCAAGCTGGTATTAGAAGCACCATCATTTGCTGCAGTAAAAACGTATGTAGCCGCAGGAATGGGCGTCTCGTATATTCCACAATATTGTTTTACGCCTACCGATGCGAACATTTTAGACACCTGCATCCCTGCTCCGTTCAAGTCAGCCATTAGAGAACTCTTCTTGATTTACAGAAAAAACCTACCCGACCTTTCCCAAACAGCCGGAAAAATCATTAGCCAAATTCTCAAGAAATTCCCAAGCACTCTTTCGAAGTAAGGCCACGCCTACCATGTCTTCATCAGTGTTACCGACAAGGTGCGACTTTCGGGTATCCACGACTTGCGGATATCCCCTTCTCCCGAAAAACTTGAGAAATATTGCTAAGCATTTCTCGAGCAAAAAGCAGGTGAGTATTTTGAGCGGAAAACTTTATGAAATCTTCGCGGGGAACTCCAGCGACAACGGCGAATCCTTCCGCGCGCCCTGGAAAGAGACACCAAAGAGGATCTCGCAGCCTATCCGTCTGATTAATAGGATTGACGCCCTGAAAATCGAAATAAATGGGCACTGAACTGTTAAGCCAGCTCGCGGGAAAACATTTGTTAGGAGATAATGAAAGAAAAACCCCTGGCATTATTTTCAAAGGGCTAAGTTCCCTGAATCCTTTACAAAAAGATGGAAAGTCCCCCTTTAAGCGCGTACCGTCAATAACCCACACCATGTTTTTATAGAAAGCTTCACGGGACTGCACTTCTGCAGGTTGGATCGCAGAATGCTGAAATTCGATTACAAGTCCAGCGGCCGTTTTTATGTCTGCAATATGTTTTTCTCCGGTTGTAGAATCGACATGTCTGTTTTCCTGCCATTCCACTGGAAAACGATTTTTCCATGCTCTGTGCCATTCTCTTTCATTCTCCCACCACGGATCACACGAAACATTGCTTTTATGCGCCCAGTGCCAAATTTTCACTTTCCCACACTTGGCAATCATATCGCGGTCTTTTTCGCAATATAGGCAAATACCCTTCAGCCCCGGTTGAGCTTCCGTCTTAACTCCGTTTACTAGAGCGAATTTCATATTCTGTCCTTTGTATTTTTGTTAGAACTCCAACTGCACTCGAATTAGTAGCGACTGTCTCTTGTACTATATGCACGCGACAGCATCGTGACGCCGAACAAAATACCCCTTTATATGACTTGCTATATCCCGGGTTGTATAGCATGTATGTGTCAGGTCAATTGGGAGATCATTATGGGAGATATTGCAGAGAAAATCGAGGCTTTGAAGACGACCGAAACGGCGCAGTTATCAGCACTTTACCGGCAGGTTTACAGTGATAAGGCTGTTCCCGGGAACCGGACTTTTTTGATCCGGCAGCTGGCTTACCGGATCCAGGAGAAAGCATCCGGAGAACTCTCCCCTGCGGCCAAAGATAAGATCCAGGAATTGATCCGCTGCTATGACCCGATTAACCGGACCGTTATCCGGTCCTCTACCGGAACCACAGAAGCGGGCCGGGATATTCGCCTACCAACACCGGGGTCCTTCATTACCAAAGTTTACAAGGGTAAGCGTCTTGATGTGAAGATTTTAGAAAAGGGATTTGAATATCAAGGCACGGTTTATAACAATCTGAGCGCCGTGGCCAAGGCAATAACAGGCGCCCACTGGAACGGATTCACATTCTTTGGAGTAAAAAACAATGGCAGAAAATGGTGAGGTGAAAATCGTTCGATGCGCGATCTATACGCGCAAATCCACAACAGAAAATATGCAAAGTGACTTTACATCCCTTGACGCTCAAAGGGAATCGGCCGAAAGTTACATCAAGAGCCAACAGCATCAGGGCTGGGTACTCCTGAAAGAAACCTACGATGACGGCGGTTTTAGCGGAGCGCACACAGACCGCCCTGCCCTTCAAAAACTGCTACAAGACATTAGGGACAAGAAGATCGATTGTGTGGTTGTATATAAAGTAGATCGCCTATCACGCTCCCTTTCGGATTTTGTGAAGGTCCTTCAATTCTTCGAGGAACAACAGGTCACCTTTGTTTCCATCACTCAGCATTTTAATACAAACACTTCTATGGGTCGTCTCACCCTCAATATCCTTCTTTCATTCGCCCAATTCGAACGCGAGATGATCAGCGAACGAACTAAGGACAAGATGGGTGCGGCTCGGAAGAAAGGCAAATGGGTCGGAGGACTGCCTGGACTGGGCTATGAGATTGACAAGCCCACTAAGAAACTGATCATTAATCCGAAAGAAGCGGAACTCATCCGCAGAATGTTTCAGCTTTATCTTGAAGGCAATTCTTATCGCAAGATCGCGCTCATATTGACCGCTGAAGGATATCGAACCAAGAAATATCCTTGCCGAAAACGAAATCAGGGCGGAGTCATCTTTAGGAATACGAACATTCAACTCATTCTCAAGAATCCCACTTATATGGGCAAAATACGGTATGAGGACAAACTTTACGATGGGCTTCATGAGCCCATTGTCAGTCCAGAAATCTTCAGACAAGTTCAAGAAAAAATGAAGGCAAACTGGCGGGAACCGGGCACTACGACGCATCGAAAGTTCCCCGGGCTTCTAACGGGTCTATTCCGGTGCACGGCCTGCAAATGCAGCTTTGGCCACACTTACGCCCGCGGACGAAATAAGAACTTCAATTACCGTTACTACGTGTGCCTCTATTCCATCAAGCATGAATGGAAAGGCTGCCCTACAAAATCCGTCATCGCTCCGGTGATCGAGAACAAATGCCTGGAATTTTTGATCCAGCTTACAAGGGACAACCGATTGACCTCTGAAGATTGGCCCAAGCTGCCCCTCGAGAAGCAATCCGCGATCCTGAAAGAACTTGTCAAAGGTATCGAATATGACGGGCTTAAGGGAAAGCTATGGGTCGAGATGCACAATAACTTCAAAAAACATGAGTTTGACCTTCCGGTAGATGCATTAAAAAAGATAGTCCCCAACATTCCACGCATGGCCTACGATCACGAACCTCTCATTCGTAGGCAACTCCTTCTCGCTCATCAAATCCGAGGAATGCTCGCGGATGGCAAAGCAAAAGATCTCCAGCAAATCGCCGCGTGGCTCAATCTTAGCAAGCAACGACTGGAACAAGTCACAAATCTGCTGTTTCTATCACCTGCGGTACAAGAAGCGATCATTTTCGGTAATTCTGTCCATTTATGCGATATGACCGAACGAACGCTTAGGCCGCTAGCAGCCGAGCCGGACTGGGCCCGGCAAGCGGTCTCCTGGAAAGCCATCCTCCCTTCCCAGTACGTTAGTCCCTCCTGAAACCAGAGATAAGATGCGAAATATTGACATAATTGTGGTTTCAGCTCGAATTCGCCGATCGCCGAAATTGCTTAGCACCCCTACATGGGGTGAAACCAGTTCGCTGAAACCAAAGGCCGTTTTAGAGATAGATGCGAGATTCAGGCTAGAAATTGGGCAGATCGAATGGGGTAGAAAATGAAAATCCCCCGACACCGTCGGGGGATTGTATCTCTGTGATTCAGAGATAGACATGAGAAGTGAGCCCGGATGGATTCGAACCATCGACACCTGCCTTAAAAGGGCAGTGCTCTACCAACTGAGCTACGGGCCCAGGAACCAGCCACACGATCAACTGCCACATGCCACATGAAAAAGGCCTTGTGTCTTTGTGGCGTGTGGCCTACGGCTTATTAAATGGCGTGGATTTCGGCTTCTTTATGTTTCAGGGCCTCATCGATCTGTGCGATGAGCTGGTCCGTGATCTTCTGGATCTCTTTTTGCGATGAATGTGACATATCTTCAGGGATCGTCTTTGCTTTTTCAAGCTTTTTGACCTGTTCGATCGCTTCATGACGGGCGTTGCGAATCGAAATACGGCCTTCTTCCGCCACTTTACGAATGACCTTGGTCAGATCGTTGCGCCGCTCATCGGTCAAAGACGGTATCTGTATCCGAAGGATCTTCCCGTCATTGATCGGCGTCAATCCTAGATCGGATTTGAGGATCGCCTTTTCAATCTCCCCGACAGCGCTTGCATCCCAAGGCTGGATCTGAATGGTTTTGGGATCCGGCGTGGAGATCGTTCCGAGATTTTTGATCGGCGTCGGCGTATTGTAATAGTTCACCTGAATTCCTTCGACCAGTGCAATGGAAGCACGACCGGTCCGGATATTCTGAAATTCCTTTTTGGTCGACTCCACACCCTTCGTCATTTTTTTCTTCATTTCTTCAGCAAGCTTTTTCACATCGATGATTTCCGTCATAGATCCCTCCCTTGTTCCGCAGACAATTTATGAAACCACTGTTCCGATTTTTTCACCAAGAACCACACGACGGATATTCCCCGGCTGGGTCAGATTGAAAACCACGATCGGAAGATTGTTTTCCATGCAAAGCGAAGTGGCCGTTGTATCCATCACCCGAAGCTGCTTCTGGATCACATTCAAATAATTAAGCTTTGTGAACTTTTTGGCAGTCTTGTGTTTCATCGGATCTTTATCATAGACCCCGTTGACCTTGGTGGCTTTAAGGATCACATCCGCATTCATTTCGACAGCTCGCAAGGCCGCTGCCGTATCCGTGGTGAAAAATGGGTTTCCGGTTCCCGCGACAAAAATGATCACACGGCCCTTCTCCAGATGCCGGATGGCACGCCGCCGGATATACGGTTCACAAAGCGCCCGGATCTCGATGGCAGACTGGACGCGCGTATGGACATCGATCTTTTCCAAGGCATCAGACATCACAAGCCCGTTCATGATCGTCGCAAGCATTCCGATGTAGTCCGCGGCCGCGCGTTCGATCCCTCCTTTTTCGCCATCGACCCCGCGGAAAAAATTCCCGCCGCCGATGACGCACACCACATCCACGCCAAGTTCACGAACATCTTTGATTTGTTGAGCAATGGAGGCAACAATCTGGGAGTCAATACCAAAACCTTTTCTGCCCTGGAGAGCCTCCCCGGAAAGTTTCAGTACAATTCTTTTATAGACAGGTTTTTTCATATGATCAGTTTGCAGAATGGCGACCGCAGACTACAGACTTGAAGTTTTGGTCTGTCGTCTGAAGTCTAATGTCTGATTAATTGCCGCCAACCTCGAAACGCACAAACCGCCGGATGATGATGTTTTCCCCGATTTTTGCGATAAACTCGGTTAATAAGTCCTGCACGGTCCGGCTGTCATCTTTAATAAACTTTTGATTCAAAAGACAAATCTCTTCATACCGTTTCATCAGCTTGCCATCGATAATCTTGCTGCGCACCGGTTCCGGCTTGTCTTTGACTTGTTCCAGAAAAACCGATTTTTCCCTTTCCAGATCTGCCGGCGGAATATCCGCGGAACTCACATACAAGGGATGGCCCGCGGCAATCTGCATGGCGATGTCGCGTGCGAAGGTCTGAAAATTCTCGTTCTTCGCGACGAAATCGCTCTCGCAATTGATCTCCACAAGCACTCCTAATTTCCCGCCCGCATGGATATAAGAAAGGATCTGCCCTTCACGCGCTTCGCGAGTGGACTTCTTCTTCGCGATATCAAGACCTTTTTTGCGGATCACATCCTGCGCGGCCTTAAGATCTCCGCCCGCTTCCACCAAAGCCGACTTGCAATCCATCATCCCCGCACCTGTCAATTCACGCAGTTTTGTTAAATCCGCGCTATTAATCTTTACTTCTTTTGTTGCCATATTCATAGTCCCTTGCTCTCGTTATCCGTGTTTGAAAAATTAAATTTCGCCGTCTTTTTTCCGGACAGCCTTTTTGGCTTTCGGCTTTACTTCCGCAACCACTTCGACTTCAGTCAGGAATTTCGGCGCAAGTTTTTCCTCGATCACTTCTTCATCCATTCCCTCTGCAGCCGCAACTTCAGCTTCTGCAGCAGCCTTCTCAGCTTGAAGCGCATCTTCTTTGTCCTGAGCAATCTTTTCAAAAACTTTTTTTCCTTCAAGAATGGCATTGGATGCGGTTTCACAAAACAGCTTGATCGCCTTGATCGCATCGTCATTGCCGGGCAAGGGATAATCGATCCCGTCAGGATTGCCATTGGTGTCCAGCACGGCAACGACCGGAACCCCTAACTTTTTCGCCTCGGCGACTGCGATTTTTTCGAGTTCAGAATCGATCACAAAAATCGCCCCGGGAACTTTTCGCATCTCACGAACTCCCGAGAGATTTTTAACGAGTTTTTCGCGTTCTTTCTTGAGAGAACCGATCTCTTTCTTTGTAATAAACTGAAAGCTTCCGTCTTTTTCCATCGCATCGATCGAATCAAGCTTTTTGATGGATTTCCGGATCGTCTCAAAATTGGTGAGCATACCGCCCAGCCAGCGTTGATTGACATAAGGCATGCCGCATGCCTCCGCAGCGGCTTTGAGCGGCTCCTGCGCCTGTTTCTTGGTGCCAACAAAAAGAATGAACTTACCTTCGGTCGCTGTCTGCTTCAGGAACTGGAGGGCTTTCTCGAGACAAGTGAGGGTGATTTCAAGATTGATGATATAAATGCCGTTGCGCTCCCCGAAAATATACTTTTTCATCTTGGGGTTCCAACGCTGTGTCTGATGTCCGAAATGGACACCTGCTTCTAATAACTGCTTGATGGTTGTCTGAGACAAAGTTTAACAAGCCTCCTTAAATATTTTTAAATCGTTACGGCAACAGCGGATAGAATAAAGGCGGCCTCAAGCCGCCGAGACGATCCTATAAGAGCTGATGGCCTTTAAAGTTGGGGCGTTATTATACCAAAAAAGCATTTTGCTACAAGCTTTTTTAAAAAAAAGGGACAAGCAAAATAAAATCCCGTTTTCTCTGCTTCTGTCTTGAATTTTCTATACCTGCAACCCCTTGAAACTTCTTAACGGAGCTTCTCAAGGGGACAATCATCGCCTTTTTTGACCTTTAAAATCTTTTAGGTGCTAACGCGGCAACCTCGATCCGACGTAGCTGAAGTCCCCGAAGTAATCAACGTGTAAATGCCGTCACAATCAGTAAATGCGTGAACATTCGGTGTGTAATTAAAAGTTATGGAACTCAAAAAACCGTTCACCGTCCTTTCAGCAGTACAGGTTGTATCGGTACAGGAGTAATCAAAGTGACTTTTCGGCGACGGTGGTTGCATGCCAATGGCACTCCATTCATCAGCATCACAGGAAGCCGTAAGCGGGCAAGCCGTGGGGATGGCAATCCCTGTTGTGATTGAGGCTCCAGTGGCCAGTTCTTGAATGGCCATGGTAGTTTCTTGTGCACGGGTTATCGCTGCTAGCATCCGATTGGCCTCTGAAATATAAGCATTTTCAGTCTGGCTCAAAAACTTCGGCAAGATCAAGGCGGCTAAAACGGCGAGAATAATCACAACAATCAGGATTTCTATTAGTGTAAATCCTTTATCACTCTTCTCGCTCATGCAGTCGATCATCTGCAACCTCTTTCGTTGGATAGGTCCCCATGGGACCAAGGATTTTTCACTAGAGAAGCAAAGGGACAGGCAAAACATTTTTTTGCCTGTCCCCGTTTAATTCCAGCTTTCTGCCCCGGACTCCCTTCAGAGCTTTTCCAACTCTGAAGGGAAAAGCTGCCGTATTGTTCAGGCAGTTAGACTTTCTTATGTTACGACCCGACAACCTCTATCCGACGAGCCGGCAGTTCCTGACGTGTTCAACGTATAGCTGCCAGTGCAAGCGGTAAACGTATGCACATCCGGCGTATAGTTAAAAACAATTGTACTCAACACACCATTGACCGTCCTTTCAGCGGTACAGGTTGAATCGGTACAGGAGTAATCAAAGTGACTTTTGGGCGGCGGCGGCTGCATCCCGATGGCACTCCATTCGGCCGCAGTACAAGCAGCCGTAAGCGGGCACGCCGTAGGAATGGCGGTACCTGTGGTGGCTGGAGCTCCGGTGGCTGTCTCGAGCATCGCCATGGTGGTTTCCTGTGCACGGGCTATCGCTCCCAACATCTGATTGGCCTCTGAAACATACGCATTTTCCGTCTGACCTAAAAATTTTGGCAATATCAAAGCTGCCAAAATGGCGAGAATAATCACAACGATCAGGATTTCTATAAGGGTGAAACCCTTTTCCCTCTTTCTCATTAATAAGTTTTTCATTCTTATTTTCTCCTTTTCCATTTGTTAATCAATGATAAGAATTGCTAATCAGTGATAAACTAAATTCTTATTATATTTTAATTTAACTATAAGGCTTTGTCAAGTTATCAGGCGATAGAACATTTGCTAGCACTTTTTCATTCATAAGTCCTTTATTTATAATGACTTGACTCAGTTTTTCTTGATTTTCTTTGGCTTCTTTAACACATTCAGCAGCCTTGGAATAGCCGATATATGGATTTAACGCAGCAGCTATACCAAAACTATTTTCGGCATACTGCCGGCATTTCTTAACATCAACTTGAATTCCAGCAACACAACGCGTTGTGAGGATTTTTAGGGTATTATTAAGTATCTCAAAAGACTGGAGAAGATTGTGAACAATCACGGGACGCATGACATTCAATTCACATTCCCCGCTTGCGGCCGCAAATGCGATGGTGACATCGTTCCCAATCACTTGATATCCGACTTGAGCGGCCACTTCCGGTATCACAGGATTTACCTTGCCCGGCATAATCGAAGATCCGGGTTGCAGTGCCGGCAACCGGATTTCACCGAAACCGGTATTCGGTCCGGAACTCAAAAGCCGAAGGTCATTCGCAATTTGAATGAGAGAAAGTGAATAGTCCCGGAGCCCGCCTGAGACCGCGGCGAAATCCCCGTCATTTTGCATCACCGCAAAAAGGTTGCGGCTGCTTTTGACATTTAATCCTGTCAAGAGCCGCAAATTCCGGATCACTTTCGCACGATAGCGCAATGACGTGTTCAGACCCGTTCCGACCGCAGAACCGCCGATGCCAAGCTCCAAAAGCCATTGAGTTAACTGACCGACACGTTTACGTCCCTTTTCCAGTTGGTAGGCCCACCCGCCGAATTCCTGCCCCACGGTAATCGGCACTGCATCCTGGAGGTGGGTCCGGCCGGATTTGATAACCCTTCCGAACTGTTTTGCTTTTTTGTGTAATGCTTTTTCCAAGGCCAAAGAATTTTGGGAAAAAATTTTTGAAATCTTCAAGACCGCAAGGCGAAGCGCTGTGGGGATCACATCGTTCGTGGATTGCCCCATATTCACATGATCATGAGAATGAAGAAAAGCATAATCCCCTTTCTTCCGGCCTAAGATCTCAAGCGCGCGGTTCGTGATCACCTCATTCGCATTCATGTGGATAGAAACACCGGCGCCGGACTGCAAGGCATCTGTCACAAACTGGTCGTGCCATTTCCCGGCCATAATCTCCTCGCACGCTCGGATGATCGCACCTCCCCGGCGCCTATCAAGACTGCCGAGTGAACAATTCGCCTGCGCACAAGCTTTTTTGATCACCGCCAAAGCCCAAATGAATTCTTTATGGAAACGAAGACCGGAAATAGGGAAATTTGCCACGGCCCTCGCGGTTTCGGCACCGTAATAAGCCTCCTCAGGCACGGTTGTCATTCCAAGCGAATCTTTTTCAACCCTGGTATTATTTTTTTTCATGGAAGGGCATCTGCCTCCGTATTCTGTTTGCCGTAGTTCTCATCAATGGCTGTCGCAATCGCTTCCGGGGTACAAAGCACGGTCTTAATCTGCGACACTTTCGCGAGTTCCGCAATCTCTTTTTCCGGCAGAACGGCCATCGGGTCTTTGATCCCGACAATCAATGTCCCATTCTGGGATTCAATAGGTACGATGCCGTACTTCAGCGAAATACTCTTCGGGATAAGCCGGATCCATTGAGGATCGATAAAAATACGGGAAAGATCCACGAACGGGATCGCGTGCCGCTCCGCCAACGCCTTAAACAAAAGAAAACGCGGGACATATTGTTTGCGAACCAACACCTCGCCCACAAACTCTCTGGTCCGTTTCTGTTCGTTCAGAGCATCCTCAAGTTGCAGCCAGTCGATAAGTTTTTTCTGAATCAGAATTTCACCGATATGCCATTGTTTCATCATCGTATCTTCTTCAAGAATTTCACGACGCATGCGCCAGATTTAGATTCTCATAGATCTGGCGCGTCGCGAGCGATTGGTTCAAAGTGTAAAAATGAAGTCCCGGGGCGCCTTGTTTCAACAACTCCTGACATTGCTCCGTGGCGTAGGCAATACCGAATTTTATGATCGCCTCCTGGTCGTCGCCAAAGCGGAGGATTGCTTCGCTGATTTTTTGGGGGATCGCGGCCCCGCACATCTTGGAAAACTTCTGGATCTGCGGGCCATGGGTCACCGGCATGATGCCGGGCACAATCGGAACTTGAATCCCGATCTTTCGCGCACGCTCCACGAAATCGAAATAAACTTTATTGCTAAAAAAAAGCTGTGTCACCACCAGGTCCGCGCCCTCCTCCACCTTTTGCTTCAAATGCTCAAGATCTTTCCTGAGATCCCTGCATTCCGGATGCCCCTCCGGGTATCCGGCAACACTCAGTGCAAAAGATTTCCCGAGTTTCGGATGCTGCCTGATAAATCGCACAAGTTCGGCAGCATAATGAAATCCATTGGGCGGAGCCTTAAACTGAGCCTCGCCCTGCGGCGGATCCCCCCGAAGCGCTACGATGTTTTCGATTTTTTTAGCAGCCAACATTTCCAGGATATGTTCGATCTCACCCCGATGATGCGCCACACATGTCAGGTGAGCCGCGACTTCAAGTCCGATACCGTCTTTAATCTGTTCAACAATACGAAGCGTATTCGCCTGCGTATTGCCCAAAGCACCGTAAGTCACGGAAACAAACGACGGGGATAATTTTTTCAGCTCCCGAATGGTCTGAAAAAGTTTCGTTTCCCCGTCCAAGGTCTTGGGGGGAAAGAATTCAAAAGAAATCGTATGGCTCTGTTTTTTATAAAATTCCGATATTTTCATTTTTTAAATCAGCCCGCTTAACCCTAGAAAGTTTTTGAATAACATCCGACAATTCGTTTCCAGCTCAGCTTTTATTTCCTTAAATTCCCTTCGCAATAAAACAGGGTCCTTCTTTTGCAGATCGCCATCCTTGCAAAGCCAATCCTCAAACATTTTTTCGTCCAATTCCACGTGTCCCTGTATACCGTAAGCTTTTTCCCGGACTTTGACAATTTGATTTTTACAAAAAGCGCCCTCTGCCAAACACGTCATGCCTGGTGCTAATGCCACGGTTTCTCCGTGCAACTGAAAAATCTTGAAGGGGCCCTTCCACCCCTGAAATAGCGGATCCCGCAAGCCTTCTGCGGTCATACAAATTTCAAACCATTTCCGATCCGGGCCTTTAAATCCCACTTCCTTAACTGGATTTTTAAAGACTCGCCCCCCCGCGGCTTTTGCTAAAAGCTGCAAGCCCAAGCAAATCCCCAAAAAAGGGATATTTTCTTTCAGATAGTTTTGTATTGCCTGGATTTCTTTTATGATTTTTGGCGTTTCGTCATTGGCGCTGTCAGGACCGCCGAGCACCACCACCGCGTCTTTCTTCCCCACCCTCGGGAAAGAACTTGTCTGATCAAGGTCTACGGCCTCATAACTTATTCGCCAATCATCCAGGAGCAACGCCAACAATCCTGCCCTTTCGTGAGCTATATTTTTAATAAACCAAACTTTACCTGGCATAAACTTTATGGTTTTGAAGCTTTTAAAAAATCAGGAGCTTTTGCCAAGAGCCTTTTCCATTTTAGAAAAAAGATCTTCAGGGGTAAATGGTTTAAAAAGGCAATCCGCAGCCCCCAAAAGCTGATATTCCCCGATTCTTACTTTTTTGACATCTGCCGTGAACATGATCACCGGAATCTTTTTGATCGCGGGATTTTTTTTCACAAGAGACAACACTTCATCCCCCTGCATCCCGGGCATTACCTGATCCAGCAAAATAAGATCGGGCGGATCCTTTTCAGCCTTTCGAATCCCTTCTTCTCCGGAAGACGCCACGATCACTTCATACCCATGGGCCGATAATCGCCTGGAAACCATCGAAAGAATGTGCGGTTCATCATCCACCACGAGAATTTTTTCTGCCATGGAATCAATCTCTCACGGTTTTCCCGTTATTCATAGATCTTTTTGAGGATCTTCTCCAGATCCGACACTTCATCCGGGAAGCAAGCAACACTGCTGTGGATCTCGATCTTGGGTGATTTCCTCTCCCGGGCAAGATAACTCTCCAAAAGTTGCGAGAGGCGGCCCAGAACAACATAAGCGCTTTCTTTGTAGGTGTCCGGCAATAAAACCAGGATCGCTTTTGTATCTTTGATGGCAATGTCCGCGGTGCGTCTGAGCGATTTATTGATCAGATGTTCCATGCGCATGACGATCCGTTCCACTTTTCTCAGCCCAAGGCTTTTTTTCAGCGTATCAAAATCCACGAGATCAAAAATGATAATGGACAGAGACTGTCCCTCTTTCTGGCATTTTTTCATAACCTGCCCAATCGCATCTCTGAAAAAATCACGCTGGACATATTTCGGAAGCAGGAAAGTCACGCTCGTTCCCTTCATCGGAGAGCTGTCGATCATCATTCGCCCATGGTGTAATTCGATAAGCTTTTTGCAGATGGGAAGCCCTAATCCTGTCCCCCTGTCGCCAGGCCCCATTTCCCGTTCGAACTGACTGAATTTGTCAAAAGCCCTGGTAAGATCTTTGGGGGGTATGCCTTTTCCCGTATCCACCACTTTACATTCCACAAAATCGCTCATTTCCCGTATACCGACTTTGACATTTCCCTGCTGGGTGAATTTTAAAGCATTATTGAGCAGATGATCCAATACCTGAACGATCTTTTCACGGTCGATATAGATCTCGATCTTTTCCTTGCCGCATTCCGTCTGAATATCCAGGTGCTTGCTTTGGGCCACAGGTTTGAACCCTTCGACAACGTCCCGAACCACTTCCACCATATTACAAAGTGACCGGTGAAGGCGGACATGTCCGGCCTCCAGTTTGGAAACATCCAGAAGTTCTTCGATGATCCGGCTGAGACGATCCGCATTCTGAATCACCACATGAAGAAGTTCTTTCTGTTCGCCGGGAATCTCACCCAAAAGCCCATCCTGCATCTGCGCGATTCCCTCGCGAATCACCGTCAGAGGGGTCCTTAGCTCATGAGAAACCGTACTGATAAATTCATCCTTCAATGCTTCATATTCTTTACGTTTTGTGACATCGTGAAAAATCCCGAAGAGAACGTTCGAGGGATCCACCCATCTGCCCACCGTGCCTTCCGTGATGATTTCCCGCCCAGTCTTTGACAGAAACGTGGCAAACCATTTCCTCGGTTTTCCATCATTCAAGACCGCATTAAAAACTTCCTGGCATTCTTTTTTGTCTCTAGAATGAATGAGCTGCAAAGCCGAAAGAGCGGCCAGGTCGTCCTCTGAATATTCAAGCGCTTGCCGCCACGCGGGATTCACTTCCAGGATCTTGTCCTTCGGCTTAAAGATTTGGATCATATCGTGGGACCATTCAAAAAAGCTTCCACATTTTTGATGCAATTCAGGTATCGCCTTCTTTGTCTCAGCAACAGTAGGACAAATATTTTTTTTATTTTTGGGTTTGAGAGGCTGTTTTGAAGATGTTTTTTTCATCGTTTTAAATTATCGGCCTTGACGCAAAGTTCTTCAGCAGGAAGTTATCCTAACGTCAATCGAAGGAGCTAGTTAAACGATGGTTGGTTCCGGCAAAGGAATGATGAAGCGGGTGTTTTTTGTGCGCAGGTAGTCGATTTTGGCAATGATTTCTTTGGCAAAATTCCAGGCAAAGATAAGAACATAGTCCGTAGGATGTTCATTCAGGTAAGCGCTCGTCACGATCGGAATCTTTCTCCCCGGCACGAGGCGGTCCTGTTTGAGCGGGTTATCATCGACAATGTAACTGATCTGATCGGGCGTCAGCTGACAAAAATTGATGATGGTCGTTGCTTTGGCAGGCGCACCGTATCCTGACACCTTTTTTCCCTGCTCTTTGATTTTGTCCAACATTTGATTCAATCTTTGCTTAAAACCAAACACTCGGGCCGCAAAATCCGCGTACGCCTGATTCCCCATACATCCCTTTTCTTTTTCTTCACGCAGAAGTCTATCGACAATGGCAGTGCGCTCACGCGGCCCGCTTTTCTTTTGAATAAAAACCCGGAGCGAACCGCCATGCGTTTCGATCTCTTGAATATCAAAGATTTCCATCCGAAACCTTTGAAGAAGAAAACTGAGAGCCGTGACCCCGATATAGCAGACATGTTCATGATAGATCATGTCAAAGAACATTTTTTCGAGCATCGTCACAAGATAGGCAAATTCGATCACAAAAAAACCGTCATCGGCGAGTAAATCGTGGACGTTCCGGCACACGGATTGAATATCGTCGATATGCGCAAACACATTATTCGCGCTGATCGCATCCGCCTTGCCGTACTTTGAAATGACTTCTGTGACGGCCTCGTTGTCAAAGTAACGGTTCACCGTCGTAATCCCCTGCCGATTCGCTTCTGCCGCCAAATTTTTGGCGGGTTCGATCCCAACGCCTCGCATCCCTGCTTTTTCATAACAAGAAACAAGCAGTCCGTCATTGCTGCCGATATCAATCGCGAGCGGGCGGTCTTTTTTTACAAGCCTTGCTTTGACATTTTCCGCATACTCGGCAAAATGTTTGCGAAAAGTCTGCGTCGTGGAACTCACATAAAGATACTCATCAAACATGAGAGGCGCCGGCACCGAATGGGTCAACTGGACCAGATGGCATTTTTCACACTTGACCACCGCTAACGGACAATGAAATTCCGGTTTAGCCGAATCTTCGCTTCGGGGAAGATTGTTCGCCAGGGGTTGGGTTCCTAAGTCCAGAAACGGATGCCCCAAAGGCGTATCACAGTAACGACATGTTTTTCTGATATAAGGATCAGAGGACATAAAACCTCAGGCCGCAGGAGGCGGCGCGATTTCTGTAATCTTGCCATAGCGGATCACAATGTGACCGCCGGACAGCACTTGAATTTTTTCATCTGCAATTTGAGAAATCATATCCGCCATAAATTCCGGCGTTTGTTGTCTGGCTGCGTCTTCGGCACCAAAAAGATCACGACGCATTTCCGTATTCATCCCGCCCGGACAAACAGTCACACACTTCAATCCGGTATTCAAATTTTCTTTGGCGATGCTTTGCGAAAGCGCCAAAACACCGAACTTGCTTGCCGAATATGCCATAAGACGAGGCACCGCACGGGTTCCTGCCATCGACGAGACGTTGATGATCAGCGCCTGTTTCTGCTTGAGCATCTCGGGAATAGCGTATTTACACATCAGAAATGCCGAAAGCAGATTGCATTGCATGTGTTTGCGGAAATCTTTAAGGGAAAGATCTTCCACACGCGTCAACGGACCGCAATAACCGGCATTATTGATCAGAAGGTCCATCCGCCCGGCCTGTTTTTGTATTTTTTTAAACAAAGTTTTTATTTCTTTTTCCGAGGTAAGGTCACACGCTAAAAATTTGAACCGGGGAACCCCGAAAGATGCCAGTACCGCCTTATTTTTTCTGATGTCGATACCAAAAACCGTATCACCCGACCGGAGAAACTTTCTGGCAAGCTCCACACCCAACCCGCCACACACGCCTGTCATCACAACGATTTGATTCACGATAGACCTCAAAAGGAGAAAAGAAAAGGGCTCGGGTTATTTTGCTTTCAGTTCTTTGTTAAGATAACCTTCGATCACCGCATAGGCAATCGTGTCCTCTTCATACTTCCCTTCTTCACGCTCCCGTGTCGTCAGAGAAAGAAACACGGAATCTTCCGTGAATTTCTGGGCATGGGCCACCAACGGAGGCGTTTTCACGATATCGCCGGGCTTTACCTTGAGAACCTGTTTTTTCGAAGGATCGCTTACATCGCAACAATAGCTGTCATAAGCGCCGCTGATAAGATACATATATTGAACATCCTTTTTGTGGTAGTGGTTCGCGCGCACAGACCCCTTTTTGGAAGTAATGTAAGCAACATGTCCTGTTGTCCCCTCAAAAACATTGATAATCTCTCCTCGCGCATCTACAAAAGCCGGCTGAATATGTTTTACTGTTTCTAATTCCATGTGCATCATTCTCCTTGTTTTGAAAATTAACTTTCCTGGAACCAGGCCACCGTCCGAGCGAGCCCATCTTTCAACCCATAGCGAGGTTTGAATCCCATAGCCTTTTGTACTTTGGAAATGTCGGGACAGCGGCGTTTGGGATCGCTCTTGGAATACACGGCGTGCGGCGGATCGATATGAACGATCTTGACGGGATACGGCATCGCCTTCACCACATATTGGGCCAGTTCTTCGACCGAGATCTCTTTTTCAGGATTCCCAATATTGAATGATTCTCCGTGAGCTTTCGAGAATAACACGCGGAAGATCATCTCAATCGCGTCATTGATGTAACAAAACGAGCGGGTGTTGCGACCGTCCCCGTGGATCGGCAATGGTTCTTTTCTGAGTGCGTGTTCGATAAAATTCGGCAGCACCCGATAATCATCCGGCCGAATCCCGGGTCCATACACATTAAACGGCCGCACCATCTTGACCGGTACTCTGTAAACATTCCAATAAGTGACGCACATCGTTTCGCCAAAACGCTTGGATTCGTCATAACACGCGCGGGGACCGGTAATGGAAACATTTCCGAAATAAGTCTCCGGCGTCGGCACAAATTTACTGTCCGGATCTCCATAGACTTCGCTGGAACTGGTGAAAAGAAAGCTCTTCACTTTCTTTTCGCGCGCCAAATCCAGCATATGGCGCGTCCCGATAGTTCCGACATCCATCGTCTCGACCGGAAATTTGGTGTAATAAACCGGCGAGGCAATACCGGCAGCGTGGATCAGATAATCGATCTTTTTATCCGTCTTAAAAGGTTCGATCACGTTATGTTTTTGGAAGGTCAGATTTTCATCCGAAAGGATATGCTGTTCATAACCCGTGATGAAATTATCGAGCAGGACGGCTGAGAGTTTTTTCTTCAGCACATATTTATTGAGATAGCGAAAAAGAAGGACGATATAATTGCCCAAAAACCCTCCGGCCCCGGTCACCAGAAAGGTTTTTCCTTCAAAGTGTTTCAGCTGGTCTTTGAGATGCTTGGCCAGTTGGACAATATCCTCCTGGATGATTTTGGAACCATAAAGATCTTCGCGGGATTTCTTTTTAGATTTGGCCACAGGTCAGATTCCTTATTGTTAAAAGTCGATAAAGTGTTTCACTTTACTGCAAAAAGTCTTTAAATTCATTTGTGATTTCAGCAGAAATGAGTTGAGATTATATCCCGTTTAGTGTAGAAGATTCAACGGATAAAATATGCGCACGATCCAAAAAATCATAGAATCTGTCCTTCGTAAAAAATGGCTGGGGTGCCTTGTCCTCACCGCTTTTTTCATAGGTGTCGGTATTTCCACTGTCTACCGAGGGGCGCTCGGGCCCAAGCAGAGAACCGACCTGGTTGTTTACCTGAAGGCGGCAGAAATGATCAATAGCGACCGGGCCAACCATCTCTATGGCATTGAAACAAGCCGGCACTTTCATTATGTTTATTCTCCCTTTTTAGCCATTCTCCTGACACCGCTGGAACGTCTCCCCGTTGCCGTAAGTGTTTTTTTCTTTTACATCATTTCTGTCGCCGCATTGCTCGGCGCCCTTTTTCTCTCCCGATCTTTCCGGGAAAAATCTCAGAATATCGATTGGCAGATTGTTATTTCCGCCATCTTTTGCCTCCCCGTTTTTTTACAAACCTTTTCCCGAGGCCAATTGGGCATCATCATGCTTTTTCTCGCGATCCTTATTTTTTACTCCTACCTCAATCGTTGGCGATTCGTAGCCGGCTTCCTCCTTGGATTTGCCATATCGCTCAAAATCAGCCCGCTCTCTTACCTGATCTTCTTTTTTCTTTTCAAAAAGGAATGGCGGGTTCTTGCAAGCACCCTAGTGGGAATCATTCTATTTCTGTTCATTTTCCCCTCCCTCGTGATCGGAATCCAGCAAAACTGGGCATTACTTAAAATCTGGAAGAGTCTTATGTCCGCGGGCAGTTTGGACCAGGCGTATAAAAATTATTTATGGAGTGAACTTTTTACGCCCTTTGCAGAAAAAAACCAGTCTCTGTACGCCGTGATCACACGCCTAGCCTGGCCTTCGGAAGAAAAATTCATCGGTGCCTCGAATAATTTGATCCGGTCAATCACGTCAGCTTTCGGGTTTATCCTGCTGATCCTCCTTTTTTTGAAAAGACTCCCCTCAAAATCCGCCCAAAACCGGGATTGCGTTCCGCTGTTATGTGAATACTCCCTCTACCCGATGCTCATGCTTTTCGCCTCGCCCGTCTCACAGGCGCATCATTACACGGCCTTGTTTTTACTTTTTCTCGGGGCATTTTCGTTGTTGCAGCGGTATCCTTATCATTCAAGGGATTCCATTGTTATGCTTACGTGCATCTGGATCGCCGCGGGATTTATGTTTTTAGGATTTGTCATCCCGCCCGTTTTCAGCTATCTGGGAAGTCCTCTGTGGGGATCTCTTATTTTATGGGGTGGGGTGCTTTTCTATTTGAATCAGATTTCGGTAAAGAAATAAACAACAGCACTCCCGTTTCAGGTCGTTTTTTGTCGTTTCGAAAAGTGCGGTGAATCCCCCCATTCTCCATAGCCTATTTGAATGCCGTCATGAGCAAGCCTTTTTTCCAGACAGCTCTTGCACAAGTCGGCATTCTCATCCAGGCAAGGTTTGTTATCATAAAGTTTGTAGAGGCTGCGATAAGTCGTCGGTGTAATATTGGGCATGATGATATTGGCTCCGGCACAAACGCCCCTCTCCCTCCCCTTAGGGTTCAGCGTTTGCAGTGCGGTAGCAGCCGCAATATTCACATCTTGAAGCACCAAACGCGTCAAAGCGATCATCACAAGACCCAAACGAAAATGATCCGCGGCATTATAATCCCCGTCCGGCCAGGTAAGCGGCGTATTGGCATGCGGGATGTAGGGTCCCATTCCGATCATGTCCACGTCTTCTTCTTTAAAGAAAAAGATATCGTCTACGAGATCATCCTCCGTTTGAAACGGAAGTCCAATCATGACCCCCGTCCCGACCTGATATCCGATCCGACGAAGCGTTTTCAAACAATTTAAACGGGCATCAAATGAATGATCCGCGGGATGAAGCTTTCTATAAAGTTCCCGGCTGCTGGTTTCCATCCGCAACAGATAGCGATGAGCTCCTGCATGAAACCATCGCTCATAGGTTTCTGCACGCTGCTCTCCGAGCGACAGGGTGATCCCAAGTTGTTGGGATGTCAGATCCTTGACTTTTTGGATGATTTTTTCAATAAAAAGGATAAAGCTGTCATCTTGCCGCTCGCCAGACTGGAGGACGATCGATCCGTAATCCATAGCGTAAGCCATTTGCGCGCATTCGAGGATTTCTTCTTCACTCATCGAATAACGCTTCAGTATGTCATGATCACGGCGAATCCCGCAATAATGACAGTTTTTTGAACAGAAATTACTAAATTCAATGAGCCCGCGAAAATACACCTTTGACCCGATCCACCGCAGTTTCTCTTCACGGGCCTGCCGGTAAAGATTTTCCAGCTTTTGAGGATCTTTTTCGCACAACCACTCCCGCATTTTTTCGCGCGATAATGCATTCATAAGAATTCCCATGAGCATCTCATGTTCTTAAAGAAACAGGTCCCGCTCTCCTTTCCGGACACGTTCGAGAAATTGGTAAAAGACAGGAAATCCTTGAGGATTGTTCCGTTTGATCTCTTCAAGTTCTTTTTCAAGAACACGAAGGCCGAGTTCTCTTGTCTCGGGCGTCGCAAAATCGTCAAGCCATTCCTGAAAGGTCAGCACGGCGTTGAGTTTACAAAACTTCCCTTCCCGACCGCTCCGTAGAAGCTCCATGATACATTTGCCGGTGCGGCCGCAACGGTATCCGGCCGTACAGAACGAAGTGATATATCCCATCCCGGCAAAATCGCGAACAAGTTCATCAAGGCTCCTCGTATCTCCGAGAATAAATTGCTGGCGCTCGGCCTGTTGCACTTGGATATCCTCACTATAGCTTCCAATTCCGATTTTAGTCGATGCGTCGGTCTGGGTGATTCCGAGATCAATCGCATTGCGACGCATTTGCGCAGTCTCGCGTGCTGTGATGATCATTCCCGTATACGGAATGGCGAGACGGATCAACAGAATAGCCTTTTTAAAATCATCATCCGAAACTCGGTACGGAGAATCGGATGCACACGATGAATTTAAGGCGGGTTCAAGCCTTGGGAAAGAAACAGTGTGGGGGCCAATGCCCATTTTGGATTCCAAAGCAATCGCGTGATAAAGAAGTGCCATGACTTCAAAACGCCAGTCATAAAGCCCGAATAGCACCCCGATCCCCACATCATCAATGCCTGCTTCGAGCGCCCGGTGCATCGTGTAAAGTCTCCAGCGGTAATCGGACTTCAGCGTTCCCTTGGGATGAAGATGTGCGTAAGTCTCACGATGATAAGTCTCCTGAAATACCTGGTAAGTACCCAACCCGCCGTCTTTGAGCAGTGTGAGCTCTTCAACGGACATCGGCGCGGCATTCACATTGATGCGCCGGATATTTCCGTAACCATGCCGGGTTGGGACTCGAACGTCATAGATCGTTTTCATGCTTTCAAGGATGTAGTCGATCCCCGTCATCGGGTGTTCCCCGTAAACCGCAATGATCCTTTTGTGCCCGATTTTGCCGGTAAGAGTTTCTGTTTCTTTCCGGATCTCATCCTGGGAAAGTACGCGGCGTTTCGCCTCGAGATTGTCGTGACGAAATCCGCAATACGCGCAATTATTCACGCAGTAATTGCCCATATAAAGCGGCGCAAAGGTCACGATCCGATTGTCATAGACTTTCTTCTTGATTTGGAGTGCTATTTTCTGCATTTCCCGCAAAAGGGCGGGGTCGTTCACTCTCATCAGCAAGGCAAGATCGTCCGGTTTGAGTGTTTGAATCTCCAAAGAACGCCCCAGGATTTCTCGCACCTGTTCCGGACTTGGTTCTTTGGCATTTTCGATCTTTTGCCAGATCTCGGCGTTCGGAATAAAATCGGATCCGCGATCCAGATAGCGTTCGATTTGATCTTTTTTGATCCTTTGAGATATCCAAGCAGTTTCAGCCGTCATCGTTCTCACCTCCTTGGCGACGTATCGCAGGGAGTATTTCGATATACTTCTAAAGCTTCCGGAAACGGCTCGATCACCCGTTCCAGAACACCTTGAAGAAAGGAGATGCAAAGCCCGTAATTGGTAATAGGAACCCCTTTTTGTTTTGCCTTTTGGATCCTGGCTAACGTCTCACGCCGCGTGAGCATACAGGAACCGCATTGAATAATGAGTTTGTAATCCTGAACATCCTCGGGAAAATCACGTCCGGCGGCAATCTTGATCTCGATTTCGTGACCGAGATATTTTTTGAGCCAGTTCGGGATCTTAATGCGCCCGATGTCCCCTTCAATCGCGTGGTGGCTGCAGGACTCCGAGATCAGAACCTTGTCACCCTTCTGAAGTTTCCCAACAGACATTGCCCCTCGGGTCATTTCTGCGATATCTCCTTTTAAACGTGAAAAAAGGATTGAAAACGTCGTACACCGAACACCCGCCGGTGTTTCGGCCACCATACGGTCCACGACCTGGGAATCGCAAACCACAAGATCCGGCGGGGCTTTGAGACGGGCAAGAGCCGACTTATATTCACTTTCCTTCACCACAAGGGTCATGGAACCATGGTCTAAAGCATCCCGGATTGCTTGAACCTGCGGAAGGATGATCCGACCTTTGGGAGCTTCAAAATCGATCGGGATAATGAGAACCGCCAATCCCCCTTTCGGCATGATATCGCCCAAAAGCGCCGGAGCCGTCAAATAGTCCTCCGGGCAAACTTCAAGGAGGTATTGCTTCAGAAGATTCACTGATGCATCCCGCCGTATCAAATCCGTACTTGCGCAAATGATGATTCGCGAAACTCTTTGGCGCAACTTTTGTAAAAAATCCGATGAGGGTAATTGAAGATCACTTTTATTGATAGCCAAGATCAACGGACTTTTTCTCTTTTCTGCTTCGCAAACCACCTCTTCTTCATATTCCGTCCATTTGTCCGCCTCGACGATCAAAATCGAAACATCCGCCCGATCAAAAACCTTGCGCGTACGCTCCACGCGTTTTGTTCCCAACAAGGAATCGTCATCCAGACCCCCTGTATCAAGAAAAACAACAGGACCGACCGGTAAAAGCTCCATGGTCTTTTCGACCACATCGGTGGTAGTGCCTGGAACAGGTGAAGTGATGGCCACATCTTGACCGGCCACCATATTCAGAAAGCTTGATTTCCCGACATTGGTCCGACCGAAAATTCCTATTTGAAGTCTCAATGATTTAGGTGCGCTCTGCATATTATCCGGCCTTTGTGAGAGCTGATTTCACAGAAACACCGTCAAGAGCACCCAGTTTTCCGGTAAGCGCGCCCAGTTCATCCGTTGTTGCGTCCACGATCAAAGTAATCACAGAACAATGCCGCTCCCGGTACGGAAGCCCGACTCGAGCCACGATGATGTCCCCATGCTCCGAAAGCAAATCATTGACCTCATGCGCCGCCTTTTTCCGGTCTTCGATGATGATACCCACAAAACCAACTCTCTTGTCCATATTTCCTCCCAGTGACCTTAAAAATAAAAATCCCGGCCTCAGGGAAAAAGCCGGGATCAAAAAAACTGTTCCTGTTTTTTTCCCTTAGCCTTAGGGCTGTTTGAATCGCCCCTCTTCCTCAGGATATAAAATGATGCTGATTCTACTTTATGAGCCGCTTAAAATCTAGCGCCGGTACACCGGCAACACCTGATATTTGGTATGAAGCAAATGATGCGCTTTTTCACTTAACGGTTTACCAAGGAACTCCTTGTAAAGTTGCTGCACATATGGATTTTCATGAGAGCAACGCACCACTTGAGACTCATCATCCGTATAAAGTCCCTTCGCGCGCGCCATCCGAAGTTCATCTGTCACGCCGTATGGCTGGCCGCCGCCGCCCACGCAGCCACCCGGACAGGCCATGACTTCGATAAAGTGATACGGGATCGGCCGGCCTTCCTTTTTCGCGCGACGGACTTCATTGAGGACATACTCCACATTCGCGAGACCGTGCGCTACCGCAATTTTGACTTCCGTTCCATCGATGTCCACGGAAGTTTCCTTGACTCCCTTCAGGCCGCGGACATTCTCAAATTCGACACGCGGCAGTTTTTTGCCCGTCGCAAAACAATACGCCGTCCGAAGCGCCGCTTCCATAACCCCGCCGGTCGCACCGAAGATCGTTCCGGCGCCGCTGTAGTCGCCAAGGATATGATCGCATTCCTCTTCCGGTAAATTCGTGAAATCAATTCCCGCCTGTTTGATCATACGCGCCAGCTCACGCGTCGTCAGCACCACATCCACATCCTGGAAACCCGATGCCGACATTTCCCGGCTGCGCGAAATCTCGAACTTCTTCGCGGTACAAGGCATGACAGAAATCACTTTAAGTTTCGCGGGATCGATCTTGTTCTTCTCCGCATAATACGTCTTCACCAACACACCCAGCATTTCATGCGGAGATTTGGCCGACGAAAAATGCGGGATCATGTCCGTATGGAATTTTTCCATGAAATCCACCCAGGATGGACAACACGTAGTGATCAACGGAAGCGGTCCTTTCTTATTGGCAAACCTTTCAATAAATTCCGTGGCCTCCTCCATGATGGTCACATCCGCGCCGAAATTCGTGTCAAAGATCGCCTTGAATCCCATACGCCGGAGAGCCGAATACATTTTTTTCGTCACGTTGCTGCCGATCGGAAATCCAAACGCTTCTCCGAGAGCCACACGGGTAGCGGGAGCGATCTGGACCACACAGTATTGCTCCGGATCGCGAAGCGCTTTCCAGGCAAGTACGCTGTCATCCTTTTCCACAATCGCGCCCGTCGGACAGTGCGCGGAACATTGGCCGCAACGGACGCATGGAGAATCCGCTAAGCTGATATCCCCCGCCGGAGCCATTCTCGTGTTGAAACCGCGCTGAAGAAAAGTCAGAGCCCAGACATCCTGCACATTCTGGCAAACGTCCACACAGCGGCCGCAGTTGATACATTTCCTGGGCTCCAGGACAATATTGCCGGTGGAATCATCCCGAGGAATATCTTTGACGATCTTTTCAAAGAATTCTTCCCGGATCCCGAAATCGGCAATCAACGACTGCAATTCACAATTATTGTTGCGTCCGCAAGTGAGACATTCATTCGGATGGTTGGACAAAATCAGTTCGACCACGGTGCGACGGATTGACACGATCTCAGGATCATGGGTAATAATATCCATGCCCTCTTCGATCGGCGTAGAGCAAGCGCGAAGCATTTTTCGGGTGCCCTTTACTCTCACCAGGCAAATCCCGCAAGCTGCCGAAGCATGAAGATAAGAATCAGGATGTTTGCAAAGTGTCGGGATCTTGACCTGGGCTTTTCTTGCCGCTTCCAAGATCGTTGTATGCTCCGGAACTTCCACATGTAACCCATTAATAACGGCCTTCACCATAAAACTTCTCCTTCTTTCGTATAAAGACTTTTCGAGTATTAACTCTTGCTAATCGCATGAGGCTTGCAAACCTCAAAACATTGCCCGCACCGGGTGCATTTCGTTTGATCGATCAGATAGCCGCTTTCACGATTCCCGGAAATAGCACCGACCGGACAGGCCTTGAAGCACATCCCGCATTTCACGCATTTTTCACTCAGAATCAGAAAACGGATCAGCTTTTCACACTTGCAGGCCGGACATTTTTTTTGATCCACATGCGCGTTATATTCAGGCCGGTAATAGTTCAGCGTCGAGAGCACCGGATTCGGCGCCGTCTGTCCCAGACCGCAAAGCGATGCTTTCTGCATGGCCGCTGAGATCATCTGCAGCTGATCCAGATCCTTTTGAGTGCCGAGACCTGTCGAGACCTTCTCAAGCAGCTTCAACATCTGGACCCCGCCGATCCGGCATGGCGCGCATTTCCCGCAGGATTCATCCACGCAAAAGCCGAGATAGAATTTCGCGATATCGATCATGCAATCATCCTCATCCATCACGATCAAACCGCCGGATCCCATGATCGAACCCAATTTTTGAAGACTCTCGTAATCCACCTGCGTCTTAAAGTATTCTTTAGGGATCACACCGCCCGAAGGCCCCCCGGTCTGAATCGCTTTAACGTTTTTCCCGCTCATGGCACCGCCGGCAATCCCATAGACGATATCTTCGATAGAGGTCCCCATCGGGACTTCGACGAGCCCGGAATTTTTCACTTTACCGGTTACTGCAAAAACCTTGGTGCCTTTGGATGTTTCCGTCCCAATCCCCGCAAACCACTTGCCGCCCTTCAGCAAAATGACAGGAATATTGGCCAAAGTTTCGACGTTATTAATGCATGTCGGTTTTCCCCAAAGCCCTTTGACCGAGGGAAAAGGAGGCCGCGGACTCGGATAGCCTCGCTTCCCCTCAATCGATGCGATCAAGGCTGTTTCCTCACCGCAAACAAAAGCGCCGGCCCCAAGACGAATCTCCACGTCAAAACAGAACGAGGACCCGAAAATGTTCTTTCCTAAAAGACCGTATTCATAACATTGCCGAATCGCCTTTTCGATCCTTTCGATCGCTAACGGATATTCCGCACGAATATAGAAAAATCCTTTGGAAGCCCCCATGGCATACGCTCCGATGATCATACCTTCAATAACGGAATGAGGATCCCCCTCCAAAACACTGCGGTCCATATAAGCCCCGGGATCACCTTCATCGCCATTACAGATGACATATTTCGGATCTCCCGGACTTTTGCGGGTCAGATCCCATTTCATCCCTGTCGGAAATCCGGCCCCGCCGCGCCCGCGCAACCCGCTGGTTTTCATTTCCTGGATCACTTTTTCCGGCGCATCGCTCAACACCTTTGCAAGAGCCTGATAGCCGTCATGCGCGATATAGTCTTCAATATCCTCAGGATCGATCTTCCCGCAGTTGCGGAGCACGATTCGCAATTGTTTGGAACCGAATTGAGAAAGTTTTGCCTGGCAGGGTTTGCCGGCTTTGATACCTTCCACGATCGGCGTGATATCCGCTTCTTCCACATTGGTGTAAAGCAGGTCATCCGGCAAGAGATGCACTGTGATCCCCTGGCCATAAACACCAATATCGGCCACACGAACAGGCTGAACCTCGTTTTCAAGTCCTTTTTCTCTAAGGACCCCGAGAAAAATCCAGTAAAA
>Ga0116153_10000309_pt1 | contig 68598 bp, 57 predicted proteins | sample AD_UKC028_MetaG_FD_89896 | JGI IMG/M metagenome (GOLD analysis project Ga0116153, IMG submission 89896) | Active sludge microbial communities of municipal wastewater-treating anaerobic digesters from USA - AD_UKC028_MetaG | ecosystem: Engineered > Bioreactor > Anaerobic > Digestate | place: USA...
ATTTGGTTCCTGGAATTTGGAATATATGAGCATCTAAGGTACCAGCCAGAGTTTACCCGTGAACGAATAGGATTCGGCCCTCAGCCGTACAAGATAAACCCCTGCCCGCAATCCGGTCAGGTTCAGGGTAAGCGTTGATGAACGAATGTCCGTTATCAGGAAAGGCACTTTCATCCCCAGCGCATTGAATAATTCAACCCGGTCAGGTGTGTTGCTTCTGTCGCCAAAGAAAATCCGGAATTCATCATGGGAGGGATTGGGTATGATGACAGGCTCAACCCGGATGTAATCTGCTAAAAGGAGAGTGTCCGTATTGATCTCGTTGCCGCTGATCAGTCTGACATCATATGTCCCGTAGTTAGAATACATGATCCCCTCCGGATTTTGTACCATGGATGCCGAAGGATTTCCCCCTTCGAAGTACCACTGCCATTGTTCGGGTTTGCCGGAGGAGAGATCTTTAAAATCAATTTTCCCTTTGACCGGTACGACGGTAGTATCCGCCTTGAACAATGCAACAACGACATTTTCATAATAGGTTCCCCCCAGCACAAGGGCACCTTCGTGGTCAGGGTCCAGCCAGGGTTCCAGCTGATCACCCGTTTGGGATCCGTTGGATGTCCAGTGGTAGAAAAATTTTCCATAAAAGTCTGCACCTTCGGTATTGCCGCAGGATGATTCCCCTCCTGTAAGTGTGCCAACGATAAGACCGTGCTCATTGAACAGTGGTGAACCGGACGAACCCGATTCCGTTACCCCATGGCCATCGGGTGTTTCTGTCCAGGATACCATCCAGTGTGACTGAACCCCGTTGTTCGACCATTGCGAAGATACGGTGGATTGATCATAGGTGGATATTTTCTTGATATCGCCCTGTGGATGATGAATGCATACACCCTCCGGCGATGGGACATTTTGCCGGTCCCACCCCAGGAAAAACGGATCATAGGCGGCCGGAACCAGATCGTTGAGGCAGACAAGATAAAAATCAGAACCGGTATTTCCTGTATTTCCGCCATGGGCTTTCAGTGTGGCTCCAACCATTGTTTTGTAAGCAGGTTCCGTCGAAGGATTCGTGCAGTCGGGCGACTCATAATTGAAATAAAAGATCCATTGCATGAGGTCACTTGCACTGGCGTACTGGTCATTATAAAAGGCACAGTGGTCGGCAGTCAGCACGTAGGGTGTAAAATCCTGCCTGACATTATTTATAAGGGATCCGTTGCACCAGAAAAGGGAAGATCCCACCCTGCTCAGGATCCTGAGCACTCCTTTTTTCTCGTCCTGCCAGCTGTTCCCTTCATCACAGTTGATATTCACCTCGCAGTCGCCTGAATCGCCAAATCCCCGATCAGAAAAACCAGTGCTGGTATTGACTCCCCTGTAGAAATAGCCCAGGCCGGTCAAATGGAGTCTCAGGGTCTCACGGGTTCCATAGGGTTCAAAATACTCGAAGGTGATGGACGATCCCCGCACAAATTCAGTGGCAAAAGCCTGATCCAGAGGATTGCTGGCAGATGTGAAGGCACCCAGGATGCCGGATGCCGGATGGTTGTAAATGTAGAGTTCTCCTCCATCCGGTATCTGAAAGACATCAAAATAGGGTGATAGTGCCAGCGCACCTTCTGCACTCAGTGTAAAATACCACACCCTTCCCTTTCCCTGAACGGATATCCAGTGACCGGAATGGTCGGGATCAAGATCCACTGGCAGCAAAACAGCAATACGATATGGAGTTATTCCTTCTCCCCTTTCCTGATCCTCGAGCCGGATGGACGTCAGGTCGACCTTCCCGGCACGGATATCATCAGATGGCAGTGTCAATCCGTACCGGAGGGAAGGAAGTACACCGGGCTCCGATGGTTGCGGGAGCGCTGTTGTCACAGAAAATAAAAAGAATAGTACACACCCGTAGCGGAAATATCTCCAAAGGCTGCGGGGACATTTCATCATCATGATCTTTAAACGCTGATCGGATCAGCTTATTTCACCAGGGTGATCCGTTTGATAATGATATCTTCATCAGTCTGTACCCTGAGCAGGTAAACTCCCGGGGGATTTCCCGCCAGATCGACCTGCATCTGATGAAGGATGCCATTGTCGGTGGGCACTTCCAGAATACGCCGGCCAGTAGCATTGAAGAAGCTGATGTTGACAAGCTCCTTCAGGTTGCCTTTGAGGACAAGGGTAAAGGTTCCGGTGGTCGGATTGGGATAAAGTTCGATCCTGTCAGGTGTAAGCTGCAGGTCGTCCACCCCGACGTACCCCACTTCTACAAAATCACTTTTTAGTTCAGTATCCTGACCGTAGGTATTGGTCACCGTCAACGTGACATCGAAAATTCCGGTCTCGTTGTAGGTGATACTGCCCGGATTTTTAAGAGACGAGGTTCCCGGTGTTCCTCCCTCGAATACCCACGACCAGGTAGTGGGATTGTTGAGCGTAAGGTCCGAAAAACTGATGCTTTGTCCCACCGCAATGAAGGTTTCGTTCGCAGAAAAATCAGCCTCCGGTACGTCTCCCACATGAATGTATTTGGACTTCAGCAGGCTTTCGGATCCAAATGCGTTGGTTGCGGTCAGTTTTACGTTAAAATCACCCACCTCACTGTAAACGATCTCGCCGGGATTTTGCAGGTCTGAAGTGGCAGGGGTACCCCCCTCAAATTCCCAGGACCACGACGTAGGATTCCCAGACGTCATGTCGTTGAATGTAGTGGATGTTCCTGCCTGGATATAACGGTTGGGAGAATTAAAATTCGGTATCGGTGCTGACATCACCTTAATATAACCCACCATGGTGGTATCATCGGTAGCTATATCGCTGGTCACGGTAAGTGAGACATTGTATTCGCCCGCTTCATTATATACGATATTCTGCGGATTTTGCTCCGTTGAAGTAGAGGGATCCCCGCCCTGAAAATCCCAGACCCAGGAAACGGGATCTCCTGTTGACAGGTCCGTAAAATCAACCGAACCGCCGACAGGTATTGTTGTTTCGTTGGCTGCGAAATTGGCATCAGGCGGGCCAAGGACCGTAATGTACCCTTCCTTTAACTCTGTGTCGGTGCCAAAATCATTGACTACCATCAGCTGTACCTTAAAAACGCCGGCAGTATTATAATAGATGGGGCCGGGGTTCTTAACCACAGAAGCGCTGGGAGTGCCTCCTTCAAAGATCCAGTTCCATGAGGTGGGGGTATTTGCCGATGCATCAAAGAAATAGGTAGGATTTCCGGCAATGATGACCGTCTCCTGCGCATAGAAATCAGCTGTAGGGGGATCCCCGATCACAATGTAGCCCGTCTTGGTCTCTGTATCGGAACCCCAGGGATTGGATGCCGTAAGTTTTACGGTGTAGGATCCGTAGTTGTTGTACACAATATCCTGGGGATCCTGTTCCGTTGAGCTCGAAGGTTCTGCTCCGGTAAATGTCCACGACCATTCCGTTGGACTTGCCATGGAGAGATCGGTGAAATCGATGGGGGTGCCTGGCGGGACCGTTGGATCGCTTGCTGTAAAATCAGTGATCGGTGGAACGCCCGCTGTTCCGGGTAAATATTCCTCCCCGGTGTTGGCCGGATCCAGCCAGTATTTCAGCTGCTGGTTCTGTGCGCTGCCCATCTTGTCCCACGACCAGTAAACTTTTCCGTAAAAGGATGAATAACCTCCAGGGTTGTCACAGTCAAGCGAGGTGTATGATCCGGTGAGGTCTCCCACGATCCGGTGCTCGCTGTCGAACAGGGCAGAGCCTGAAGATCCTCCTTCCACTACCGAGGTGCCATTCTGGGTTTGTGCCCATCTGACGACCCAGTGCGACAAAACGCCGTTATCGTTCCATTCACCATTCTGGAGAGTTGTGTTATAGGTTGATATCTTTTTGATGTCGCCGGCAGGATGATGTATGCTGACTCCGCTCTGGCTCGGTGTATTCGTGCGGTTCCATCCATTCCAGTAGGGTTCATGCGATTGCGGGGGATCCTGATTCAACAGGTACAGGGCAAAATCGGAACCGGTGTACCTATCGCCTTCTGCTTTAAGTGCGCAACCGTTGACCGTGAAATTGGTTGGCCCATTTGTTCCTGAGCATGAGGATGCTTCGTATTTAAAATAAAATATCCACTGGTTGAACATCGAAGAGGTACAACCTTCGCCGCAGTGGTGTGCTGAAAGTACGTAGGGGATAAGATTCCATCCGGTATTATTGATCAGTGAGCCCGAGCACCAGCCAACATAGCTGTCGGGCAATATCATGTACTGGCGGACCACTCCTCTTTTTTCCTGCTGCCAGTCATCCCCTTCCGGGCAGCTGACATTGATCATGCACCATTCCGACTGGTCCCTTCCGCTTCCCGGAACCATCTCAAAGGAAACTCCCCTGGCGATGTAGGCCATATCGGAAATGCTTATGATAGGTTGCAGGGTGACTGATGCCGGCTGGAAGTATTCCAAAGTCACGCTTTCACCCTGGATGATCTCCATCGAGAAAAGTCCCGAGGGATCATTGTTGAAATCGGTAAAGGCGCCAATGACCTGCGTTTTCGCTTCGTTATAGGCATACAGCTCACCGCCCTCGGGTAAATAGAACTGATCGAAGTAAAGGCTTACCGCCAGCGCACCTGCTGATTGTAACTTCAGGCGCCACACACTGCCGCCATCCGTCAGATCCTCCCATAAACCGGCATGATCACAGGTTACCCCGACAGGAAGGGTCTTCCCAATGCGGTAAGGGCCCGGACCATCTTTCAGGTTATCGTCGAGGGTTGCTATCACTTCCGGGGCAAGGGACTGCAGGGTGAGTACCGGAACCTCGGATGAAAGCCCTTCGAGTGAAAAGCTGGGAGGCACTCCCTCACGGCTGATCTGAGCCTGGCTGAGTGTGATGAGAAAAAGTGAACCGAAAGCGATCAATAGTTTTAATGTGTTGTAAATCTGCTTATTCATTTTATGATATTTATCTATTTTCCGTTGTTAAAAAGGCTATAAAAGTACATTTTTTTATGATTGGTTTGAGAACCATGGATGGTATTAACCAAAAAAGCTGTCAGACATCCTTAAAATGTTTGACAGCTTTTCATTTTCAAAACCTTGTCTTCGCTTGAACTATTTTTGCTTGTTGGGATCTTCCAGCCCGTAATGCTTGATCCTTTCCTCACGGCGCAGCAAAAATCCCAGGAGGATCGCAAGAACACCCAATCCGGCGAAAACGAGCATGGGCACAGTGTAATCGTAGGTAGCCGGTTCTCCAGCCTTGATTTTCTCGGCGACGCCGGGATTCACCGCTTCAAGGAGATAGCCGATCAGCCAGGGGATCAGCAGCAATCCGATGTTCTGGATCCAGAACACCAGGGCATACGCTGAACCCAGGTATTTCTCTTCCACAATCTTAGGTACGGATGGCCACATGGAAGCAGGTACCAGGGAAAATGCGATCCCGAGAACGATGATGGCAACTATGGCAATGAACATGTTCAGCGGCACGATGGCAAAGGTCAGGTGGGCAAGGGTGAGCAGTGCCGCTCCAAAGATCATCATGGTCGCTCCTTTTCCCTTTCTGTCGAGGTATGTACCGATCAATGGAGTCAGAACGATCGTCCCGACAGGTAGCAATCCGGAGATCCACCCACCGGTCTCGGCCGAGACACCCAGCTTGTTCTGCATCATGTTCACCGCATATTTAAGAAAGGGGAAGACGCCTGAATAGAAAAGCACACAGAGCAGGGCTATGAGGAGGAATCCCTTATTGGTGATGATCTTCCGCAGGTCTCTTACATGGAATTCCTCCGTGGGATCTGCAACCGGGCCGGTCTGTCCGGTCTGCTTATCAAGACGAGAATCCATGAAGGTATAGGTCAGGAAGGTCAGAAAACCAATGGTCACCAGCGCAATCCCCACATAGACCGGATTAAGGACATTACCCTGGGGGACGCCGTTGACCATCTGGATGCCGGCCATTTTGGCCGAGAAAAAGAATGCAACGGATGCACCCAGCCTGGCAGTAGCCAGCTGCATACCCATGGCAAAGGCCAGTTCCCTTCCCTTAAACCATTTCACGACCGTTCTTGAGGTAGTGATCCCCGCCATTTCGACACCGATGCCGAAAATACCATAACCCAGGGCAGCCAGCTTGGCAGTGGCTGGCATGACGGTCCAGAACGAATTAAAAAAATCGAATCCAAAACCACCATTCCGGAAATAGGGCGTCAGGGCATAGAACTTGATCAGCCCGCCTCCCAGCATGACCAGGGTGGCCAGCAAACCCGTGAAACGTATCCCCATTTTATCCAGAATGATCCCTGATATGATCAGAAAGCCCAACACGTTCAACAGGTATTCCGAGCCGGAAAATAGACCGTAGTTCCGTGGTGACCATCCTAGATCGACCTCGAGCAGCGACTGCAGGGGTGCAATCATATCCACAAAATAATAGGCCGCCAGCATGGTGATGGACACAAGCGCCAGCGCTGACCATCGGGCAGCCTTCGATTCGCTTAGCAATTGCTTTACTTTTTCAGTCATGGAATTGGTTATTAAATGATCGTAACAAATTGAACGTGCAAACGTAATCAATTTATTTCACGTAGGCGACCTGCTATGATGTAAGAATAAAGATCAGGATATATGAATTTCAGGTTTTCTTCGTTTGATCCATGACTATTGTTCATTATCTTTACATAAACTAATCACACAAGGCTTTACCTATGATCGTCGTAACAGGTGCAGCAGGCTTTATCGGCAGTTGCATGGTCAACAAGCTGAATAATAAAGGACACAAAGAGCTGATCATCGTGGATGATTTCTCCAGGTCCCTTAAAAACAAGAACATCAATAACAAAACATACCTGTCTCAGGTCCATAGGGATCAATTTTTCGAATGGTTCACCGCACATCATGCGGATATCCAGTTCATCATCCATCTGGGCGCCCGGACCGACACTACAGAGCTCGACAGAAGGATCTTTCAGGTATTGAATCTGGATTATTCCAAATCCGTATGGAATCTTTGCAGCCGGTTCCAGATACCCCTGATCTATGCTTCCTCGGCTGCTACGTATGGCCTGGGTGAGCTGGGGTATGACGATGATCATGAGCTGGTCGGCAGGCTGAAGCCGCTCAATCCATACGGAGAATCAAAGAACGAATTTGACAGGTGGGTCCTCCTTCAGAAAGCTACGCCCCCCTTCTGGGCTGGCCTGAAGTTTTTCAATGTCTACGGACCGAACGAATATCACAAGGGACGGATGGCATCCGTCATTTTCCATTCCTTTAACCAGATAGCTGCTACCGGCCAGACCCGACTGTTCAGGTCGAATCATCCTGATTATGAGGATGGCATGCAGCTCAGGGACTTCATCTATGTGAAGGATGTCATCAATGTGATCCATTTTATGATGAACCGGAGACCTGCCAGTGGGATATACAATCTTGGGACAGGGAAGGCAAGAACATTTACCGACCTGGCGCGGGCTGTTTTCAACGCCATGAACAAAGATGAGAAGATAGAACTTATTCCCATGCCGGAAGACATCGGGTCACGTTACCAGAATTTCACGGAGGCTAAAATGGATAAACTCCGCCATGCCGGCTATGACGCCGGATTTTATTCGCTGGAAGAAGGGATCGACGAATATGTGAAGGGTTACCTGACCGAAAACAGGTACTTTTGAAAATTCCAAATTCCATGATCCAAATTCCAAATAAATCCCAATATCCAAAATCCAATTCCGCTTCCCGCTTCCCGCCGACCGCCGACCGCCGACCGCCAACCGTCAACCGTCAACTGTCAACCATTTCCTGCTTCCCGCCTCCCGCCTCCTGTTTTCCCTCCCCCGCCAGTATCCTGTCAATCTCCACCAGAAACTCCCGTATCCTCGAAAGAGATTGCGATACCTGTGCCCGCCGGGATACATCGTCGAAGTTCTGGCTGAGCTGCCGGCGTGCACCTTCCAGGGTAAATCCGCGTTCTTTTACAAGATGATAAATGAGGTAAATATGTTCCACATCCTCCTGAGTGAACAACCGGTTCCCCTTTTTATTCTTTGTGGGCTGGAGAATATCGAATTCCTTTTCCCAGAAACGGATCAATGAGGTATTCACATCAAACATCTCTGCCACCTCGCTGATGGAGTAATAAATCTTTTTGATCCGGTGGGGTTTGTAAGGCATGGAATAACAACGGGCTCAATCCATTGTCTGGCTGGCCCGCGAAGAAAGAACAATGATTTCTTCAAAATCAGCAGGTGAGAGGTCGTTGAAGAAATAAAAGATAGGATTGACAGGCGCACCGTTCTTGTGAACCTCGTAGTGCAGATGAGGTGCTGATGATTTACCGGTATTGCCAACATACCCGATGACCTGCCCACGTTTCACCTCCTGCCCCGGCTTCACGGCGAACCGGGATAGATGCGAATACTGGGTTTGATAACTATACCCATGATCGAGCAGGATGGTGTTACCGTAACCTCTCGAGGAATTGCTCACGTCAATAACTTTTCCATTGCCCGTTGCATAGACTTCTGTTCCGACAGAAGCTGAAAAATCGACACCATAGTGGAACTTTTTAACCTTATAGAATGGGTCCGTCCTCACGCCGAAATAGGAGCCAATCCTTCGCAGATCCAGATTATGGATGGGTTGAATGGCGGGTATCGAAGCCAGCATCTTTTCCTTGTTCCTGGCAAGGTCGTACACCTGGTCAAAAGAAACAGATTGGACATAGAGCTGCCGGGTGATCTCATCCAGTTGCCGGGTGGCACTGACCATGATATCCGAGTTCTTGTATCCCTCCAGCTGGTCGTAGCGGTGAGCCCCGCCATAACCGGCCTTCCGGATGCCGGAAGGGATCGGCTCGGATTCAAAGATCACACGGTAAATATTGTCATCCCTGTCCTGCAGGTCCTTCAACACATCGGAAACCAGCTGCATCCGGTCATTGAGCACCTGATACTGAAGGGAGTACTGCTCCAGCTCCCGCCTGAGCATCTTTTCCTTGGGCGAATCAAAGATGGAATAGGCAACCGACATGACCGCTACCGAGAATACAAGACCGGTAGCCACAATCGAAAGTAAACGCTTGATACGATCTCTGAACGTTCTTCTGAACTTTTTGATCTGGAGGGAATTTAAATCAATAAGAAATTGATTTTTAGCCATGAGCGTTCTTTCTCTTTTCAGTCCTGGTTTTGGGCAAAAAGGTACGATCGTGGTGCAAAATTAAGTAAAAAAACTAATTTTGCAACTCCTAAAATCTTTAATACTTATTAACAATTTATCTGTGAGGAATGAAGGCAGCTACCGTCAGAGAAACCTTCCTGAACTTTTTTGAATCAAAAGGTCATCACATCGTCCCATCCGCACCGATGGTCATCAAGGACGATCCCTCGCTCATGTTCACCAACGCAGGCATGAACCAGTTCAAGGATATATTTCTCGGGCACGCAGCCGTAACGCATGCGCGGATTGCCGACACCCAGAAATGCCTTCGGGTATCCGGCAAACACAATGACCTGGAAGAAGTCGGACTCGACACCTACCACCATACCATGTTCGAAATGCTTGGTAACTGGTCGTTTGGTGATTATTTCAAGAAAGAAGCCATTCAGTGGGCCTGGGAGCTGCTGACGGAGGTCTTCAGGATTGAAAAAGAGAGACTGTATGTTTCGGTTTTTGAAGGTGATCCTTCGGATGGTCTGCCGGAAGACAGGGAAGCGTACCAGTACTGGCGGGAAATTGTCCCCGGGGATAGGATCATCTTCGGCTCCAAAAAGGATAACTTCTGGGAAATGGGCGACACCGGGCCCTGCGGCCCCTGTTCAGAGATCCATGCCGACCTGCGGGCCGACAAAGACAGGGAGGAGATTCCGGGACACACCCTTGTCAACAAAGGACATCCCCTGGTCATTGAGATATGGAACCTGGTGTTCATCGAGTTTAACCGTACAGCTGCCGGAGCACTGGTCAACCTGCCACAGAAACATGTGGACACAGGCATGGGATTCGAACGGCTGTGCATGGTAATGCAGCACAAAACATCCAACTACGATACAGACGTCTTTCAGCCCATCATCCATGAAATAAGCCGTATCACCGGTATACCCTACGGCCGCAGCACAGAAACCGATATCGCCATACGCGTGGTGGCCGACCATTTCAGGGCGATCGCCTTTGCCATTGCCGACGGACAGCTGCCCTCCAACAAGGATGCTGGCTATGTGATCCGCCGCATCCTGCGAAGAGCTGTCAGGTATGGATTTACCTTTCTTGGCCAGAAAGAACCTTTCATCCATCTGCTGTTGCCGGGACTGATTGCACAAATGGCTGTTGTCTTCCCGGAGCTCAGCCAGCAGCAGGAACTCATCACAAAAGTGATCGCTGAAGAGGAAAACGCCTTCCTGAAAACCCTTTCGACCGGCATCAAACGCTTTGAACAGCACATCCAGGCGAATCCATCCACCCGGATCATCGATGGAAAATTTGCATTCGAGCTTTTCGATACGTATGGCTTTCCGGTCGACCTGACGCAGCTCATGGCAAAAGAACTCGCTTTGGAGGTGGATATGGATGGTTTTCAAAAAGGCCTCGAAGGCCAAAAAATGCGGTCAAGGCAGGCTACCCAGATGGATACCGACGACTGGGTGATCCTGGATCCCACGGCTACCGGATCATTCATCGGTTACGATCATACCCATTCACAGATCAGGATCGCCAGGTACCGTCAGGTCAAAGCGAAAGGATCGGTCAGCTACCAGCTGGTCTTTGACCGGACTCCCTTCTATGCTGAAAGCGGTGGACAGATTGGCGACACGGGATTCATTGAATCGGATCATGAACGTATTCCCATCCTCGATACGAAAAAAGAAGGTAACCTGATCCTTCATATAACCCACCAGCTACCCTCTGAACCCACCGCATTGTTCACCGGAACGGTCGACCTGAACAAACGACTGCAGACAGCCCGGAACCATTCTGCCACGCATCTGCTGCACCATGCCTTGCGTGAAGTGCTCGGCAGGCATGTGGAGCAAAAAGGATCCTTTGTGGGCCCTGACCATCTCCGGTTCGACTTCAGCCATTTTCAGAAGGTAAGTGATACTGAAATTGCCCAGGTGGAGGCCATCGTCAATCAACAGATCAGAGAGAACCATATCCTCCAGGAAAACAGGATGATACCGATGGAAAAAGCACTCGGGATGGGAGCGCTGGCATTCTTTGGTGAGAAGTACGGTGATCAGGTGAGGGTCATCCGGTTCGGTGACTCCATCGAACTGTGCGGCGGTACCCATGTGCATGCCACGGGGCAGATCGGACTTTTCAAGATCATCGCCGAGGAAGCTACGGCCGCAGGCGTCAGAAGGATCGCGGCGATCACCGGAGATACTGCCCTAGACTATCTCAATGAACACCTGGGTATTGTAAGGGAATTGAAGCATCTGCTCAGGAACTCTCAGAACGTGATCGGTGCAGTCCATGACATGATGGATGCTAACGATAGGTTGGCGAAGAAACTTGATGAGCTTCAAAGGGAAAAAATTAAACACCTGGAGGAACACCTCATCCTGCAGGCAGAAATGATCAATGGGATAACCTTCATTGGTGAAACCGTTGATCTTGATGCGGAAGGCATAAGGGATCTGGCATTCCGGCTGAGAAACAAAGTAACGGACCTATTCCTTGTGCTGGGAGCAAAAATCGAAAACAAGGCCCACCTGGCTGTCATGATCTCCGACAGCCTGGTGCAGGCAAGGGGCTTCCATGCAGGTAAACTTATCCGCGATCTGGCCCTGGAAATACAGGGAGGAGGCGGTGGTCAGCCCTATTTTGCCACTGCAGGAGGTAAATTCCCCGGGGGATTGCCGGTTGCCATCCAAAAGGCAAAGAAGATACTACTAACCGAATAGAATTTTTTTCTTTCGTACCTCGCAACATGTAAATTTCTTTCCGTTTCTGAAACATTTGCACAAGAGGTTTGTTTAATGATTGTAAAAGACCATCAGACATTCCCTTTGCCATGACACAAGGAACCTACCTTATCAAAGACCTGGAGAAGCTCACGGGCATCAAGGCCCATACGATCCGCATCTGGGAAAAAAGGTATAAAGTGGTGAGCCCAAAGCGAACAACCACCAACATTCGATATTACTGTGACAACGACCTGAAGCGGCTGCTCAATATTTCTGTGCTGCTCAAGCAGGGCTTTCGAATCTCGCAGCTAAGCGAACTGTCGGACGACGACCTGGGAGAGAAGATCATGAGCCTCCACTACCATCCACAGGCAGAGGAAATCAGGATCGATAACCTGGTCACGTCAATGATCGACCTGGACGAGCCCATGTTCGAAAAAACCATTCATCTTTCGACCCTCAACCTGGGTTTTGAACATACGGTACTGAAGATCATCTATCCTTTTCTCGAAAGAATTGGAGTCCTGTGGCTTTCAGGATCTATCAATCCGGCCCAGGAACACTTTGTTACTAACCTGCTGCGGCAAAAGCTGCTAGTGGCCATTGATAACCTTATGATAAAGCCATCTCCGGATTCCAAACGGTTCATCCTTTTTCTACCGGAAAACGAACTCCATGAGCTGGGACTATTGTTTTACAGCTACCTGGTCCGAAAATCCGGGCATAAGATCATCTACCTCGGTCAGTCTGTTCCTTACAGTGACCTGCTTGAGGTAGCCCGCTTCAAGGAGCCCGACGTACTGGTCACCTCCCTGGTGGCAGCCATGAGCCTGCCCGACGCAGAAGCCTATGTTCAGCAAATGTCGTCGGATTTTGCATCCAAAACCATCTATCTCACGGGTATCCAGGCCTTCCAGCTGACGTTGCCCCTGCCGTCGAATGTCATCAGGATCAGCGATCCCGTTCAATTCAAAGACCTCATATCCAATCACTAACCCCTCCTCCTTCCTTGCCCCCTCCCCTCCCCCCCACCCCAAAACCCTATTTCTCCTCTCTCCTCTCTCCTTTCTCCTTTCTCCTCTCTCCTCTCTCCCCTCGTTTAACCTTTCCCATCCCATACTAAACCAGCCATATATCTTTCTGAATCTTGTTGATAATCAGTAATTCCGTGGTATACGTTATTTTTTAACAATTTTTTAAGAATTTTTTTTCTCGACTTGTTGAATTGCGTCAAATTTTTGTTTAATTTTGTAGCACTTTTATTAAACAATAATTCAACACTTCATACCATGACACAGTTAGAATTCAACTTTAAGCTCGTAAGTTTGAAAGATAACCTGAGTTACTTTGCCAATCTGCTTACATCCAACGAAGAGGATGCGAAGGATCTGGTGCAGGATACTTTTGTCAAGGCGCTCACGCACCGGGAACAATTTCAGCCCGACACGAACCTGAAAGCCTGGGCCTATACCATTATGAAGAACACGTTCATCAACAACTACCGCAGGAGTGTCAGATCGAACACCCTTGTGGACACAACGGATGATCTGTACTACCTGAACAACTCCTCATCCTCCAGGGATGAATCTTCCGAAAGCCGGCTAAGCGCAAACGACATTCTTCAGCATATTGCCCGGCTGGAGGATAGCCACCGCAAACCCTTTGAGATGCATATCAATGGCTTTAAGTACAAAGAGATCGCCGAGTCGCTCAACCTCTCCATCGGAACGGTAAAAAGCCGAATATTCTTTACCCGTAAAAAACTCATGGAGGATCTCAGCGACCTCGAATTCGCCAATTAATTCGTGGTACGGTTCAGGTTGAAGATGGCAACGATCATCACGGCCGCGCTGATCCACTGAATGGCTGAAAGCATAGTACCGTTGAAAATATAATCGAACAGAATGGCTGACAGCGGGAAGAAAAGTTCGCAGATGGAAGCAACAATGGCCTTCAGGCGCGTCAGCCCAAAATAGTAGAGAAAGATGGCACCGGAACCGGTGGTAAATGCTATGATCAAAAAAACAATCCAGTTCATGGGAGTCGTCATGGCAACCTGACCGGTCTTACCCGCCCCTAACACATACAACAGCATGATCAGCGCTGTGATCCCGTACCGGAAGAAGGTGGCTGTCCTGAAATCAAATTTCATAAGGATCTTTTTGCTCAAAACGGTCGAACTTCCAAAGGAAGCAGCGGCCAGCAACGAGAACAGGGCGGCGATGAACGTTTTGGATCCGGTGGAAAAGTCGGGCAGGCGCCATCCAAACGTCAGAAAATAACCGGCCAGGATGGCGAGAGCCGACCACATCAGAAATCTCTTTCCGATGGCCTCCTTCAACAACAACGCAGAAAGAGAAATGGCAAAAACCGGCTGCAGCTTCTGAAGCAGGACAATAATGGTCAGGTTCTGAAAATTCACCAGGAATAATGCCTTTACAATGGCCATGGTACCAACTACCCCACCCGTAAGCGCCACCAGGCTGAACAAAATTCCGTCACCGGCTGAAAACCTTTTCAGCTGCCGGTATTCGCGGAACATGAACAGGTTCATGATCCCGAAGGGGATCAGGTGCAACATAAAGACCACATAACCGATATTGAGGTTATACAGACGCGGTGTCAGCACAATTCCGTCCAGGCCCCAGAGTATGGCTGCAACGCTTACAGCGGCAGCCCCGGTCAAAGAAGATCGGTATTTTTCCACCATATCCCGAAATGAAAATCCGACAAAGAATGGCATCATCACCCTGATTGCCGGAAGGGCCAAAAATAGTGGTTTTTTTATTTCATTTCCCTGAATTCTTTCTTGAGAAGAATGATGGCCTTATCAAAAGGAAGGATTTTTTCTTTATTCAGTTCCTCAAAAAGTGCAGATGCCAGCTCATGCGACGGGGCATTCAGCTCCAGCCTTGTACTGGCAGTGTTGATCATCCGGATCATGTCCTCCTTGGCCTTCTTGATCTGTTCCCAGGCTTCATCGGAAAGGTACAGCTGCTGGGAAAGATTGTGGTCAAATTCTTCCCTGATGGTCCTGACCATGATCGTCTGAAGTTGTTCCGCATCCATTTCCGGTTTCGACACCCTCAGGATAAGGTTGGCAGGTGCGATCCGCTCCAGGTAGAGGATCATCCGCTCATAGGCCTGCAAGCGCAGCGGAAGCAGTGTCTTATCCAATCCTGACCGTTGTTCCGCCTCCTTTCTGCGCAGTTCATTCTCCAGAAAGGACCGCATCACAAGATAAGCGGTGACCATGACCACAAGCGATGGCAGGATATACTTGACAATTTCGAGAAAGGTGTCCATTTGGTATTGTTATTAATTGTGCATCAAAGATAATCATTCGGAAAGATTATTTTCCCTACCTTTGTTCATCCGCTAACAATGTAACCGATTTTTTATTAAAATGAACTGGCGATGATACGTTTATCTGACAGAGTGAATGGGTTAGCAGAATCCGAAACCCTTGCCATGTCGAGGATGTGCAGGGAGCTGGCTGCAAAGGGTCATCATGTGATCAATCTTAGCATTGGGGAACCTGATTTCTATACTCCCGATTATATCAAACAGGCGGCAAAAGATGCCATCGACCTGAACTATACCTTCTATTCGCCAGTACCCGGGTATAAGGATCTCCGGGATGCCATCTGCCTGAAATTCAAGCGGGACAACCATCTTGACTACACTCCGGAGCAGATCGTGGTCTCGGCAGGCGCCAAACATTCCATTGCCAATGCAGTGCTGTGTCTGGTCAATCCGGGTGATGAAGTTCTGTTGCCCACGCCTTACTGGGTGAGCTACAGGGAGCTGGTGAAACTGGCCGAAGGTGTACCGGTATATATCCCCGCACTGATCGAGAATGATTTTAAGGTTACTGCGCGCCAAATCGAAAATGCACTGACAGAGCGCACACGGCTGATCATCTTCAGCAGTCCGTGCAATCCGACGGGATCAGTATATACGAAAACGGAGCTGAGGGAGCTTGCCGGTGTACTTGCCTCGAAAGAAGAACTCTACATCATTTCAGATGAGATCTACGAGCTGATCAATTTTACAGGTACGCATGAAAGCATTGCGCAGTTTGACTTCATTAAGGATAAAGTCGTCACGGTGAACGGTGTTTCCAAGGGATTTGCCATGACGGGATGGAGGCTGGGTTACATGGGGGCTCCCCGCCAGATAGCCGCTGCATGCGATAAACTCCAGGGACAGATGACCTCCGGGACAAGCAGCATTGCGCAGCGGGCCGCTCTCAGCGCCCTGCTGTCTGATCCCAAAGAAAACGACGATCTTCGCACCATGATCCAGGCGTTCAGGGAAAGACGCGACCTGGTGATCAATGAACTCAATAAGATACACGGATTCCGCACCAATATACCGGAAGGGGCCTTTTATGTTTTTCCGAACATCCGGCAACTCATTGGCAAACGCTATGACAAAGGCCAGATCAAGTGCAGCGACGACCTCTGCAATTACCTTCTCAACAAGGCGTTCGTCGCCACAGTGCCAGGAACCGCCTTCGGGGATCCTGATTGCGTGAGGATTTCGTATGCCACCTCCAGCGAACGCATCCTGGAAGCCATGGCCCGCATCCGGCAAGCCATTGAAGAACTCAGTTAACTAAACGCCCACGCTTATCCACCGCATCTATGCTTGGAAAAAAAGAAATCAAAAAGTACTTCGGTGACGCTGCCGGGCTCAACGTGCTGATTGTTGGCGATGTGATGATCGATTCCTATATCTGGGGCACAGTGGACAGGATCTCCCCGGAGGCCCCTGTACCCATCGTGACCGTTAACCGGAGGGCCAGCCTGCTGGGCGGTGCAGCCAATGTGGCACTGAACATCAAAGCCATGGGCGGTAATCCCATCCTTTGCTCGGTGATCGGCAACGACAGTAAGGGGAATGAATTCCTGCAGCTGCTCGAAAAGGAAGAACTGACCACCGAAGGAATCGTCCGCAGCAAAGACCGGATCACCACCACCAAGTTCCGGATCATAGGTAATAATTACCAGATGCTCAGGGTGGATGAGGAAACCGATGCAGAATTACATGCCAAAGAGACGGAGGAACTTCTTAGCCGCTTTGCATCGTTGGTCAAGACATACCACATCCATATCATCATCATCCAGGATTACAATAAAGGAGTGCTGACCCCCAAGGTAATCCAGAAAATCACATCACGGGCCGGCGAATTGCACCTGACGGTGGCCGTGGATCCGAAAAAACGCAACTTCAGCGAATACAAATCGGTTTCACTCTTCAAACCGAACCTCAAGGAACTGATCGAAGGCCTGAAAATCGACTTCGATCCCAACGACACGGATCATCTTCGTGAGGCTGTCCAGGCATTCCAGAAAAAACAGGATATTGACCACATGCTGGTCACACTCTCGGATAAAGGCGTTTTTATCAGCTCCCGCATGGGTGAACATGCCTACATCACCCATTCAGTACCTGCCTACGTCAGGACCATTGCCGATGTATCCGGGGCTGGCGATACGGTGATCAGCCTGGCAGCCCTCTGCCTGGCGCTGAAAATGACGCCTCTCGACATCGCCACCATCTCAAACCTTGCCGGCGGGCTGGTATGCGAATCCGTCGGTGTGGTTCCCATCAACAAATCTCAATTGCTGGATGAATTGATGAACCTGGTATCATAATTTGGAAAATTTACCTACCTTTGCCAGCCAATTAAAAATAAATTTCTCTCCGGGCCGTTTAGTACAGGAATCCAAACCGAAATCCTTGAAGGACATAGCACCCATATCCATCCGTATACTTATTGTACTGATGTTGTGTTCATTCCTGGGAAGGTCGCAGGTCAACAAAGTCCCGAACCTGCAGAAATTTGATTATGCCCCCTACCATTTTGGATTTACCCTGGCCATGAACCAAATGTTCTTTTCCCTTAAAACGGTGGAGAATATGGAAGACATATGGTTCAAAAAACAATCCATCCCCGACATCTTTGTGGCCGACAGCGCCAGGGTGCTTTCCCTGAATAGTGAAGAATCCTTCGGCTTTACCATTGGGATCGTCTCCAACCTCCGTCTGGGAGAATATTTTGACCTCCGCTTCGTGCCCGACCTCGCCTTCGGGGAACGTGATCTGATCTATGAGATCGAATATGATGACCAGAACCTGCCGGGTTTCTCCCCCGATACCCTGATATCCGATAAGAAGATATATTCAACACTGGTGGAATTCCCGGTCCATATTAAATATAAAGCCATGCGGCTCCAGAATTCCCGCGTCTACGTACTGGCCGGAATGAAATATACACTGGATCTTGCCAAGGAATCGAAAAAAATGGCGGATGAATCCGATAACAAGCATGTGAAGATCAATATGAACGATTTCCTGGCTGAGGCAGGCGTCGGATTTGATTTTTATACGACCTACTTCAAATTCGGTGTGGAATTGAAAATGGGATATGGATTCAAGGACATCCTGGAAAGGGAGGACAATATCTATACGGATTCGATCGAAGAACTCCGTTCAAAAATTTTTCAGCTGACGTTTACTTTTGAATAGCACTGTCGCCGGTTATCCGCTGCACTGCTACCATCCAAACCATAAATACCATGGCAGTAAAAGGAAAATACGAAGAAGTCTTCAGCAGCCTGATCAAAAAAGGATCCCTGAAGCAGCAGGTCTACCGTAATACATACCAGACCTTTCAGGAATTTAAAAGCATCATCCGTGAAATGGCCCAGGAATATTCGCTGAAGATGGCACGCGATAAGTTCAGCATTCCATTTGAATTTACTGACAAAGGGGAATTCCAGATGGAACTGAAATTTGCAGGGGATATCCTGCTTTTTGTCATGCATACCAATGTCTTCGAGTTCTCCAGATACCATGAGGTCATGAAGACACCTTACGTCAGGGAAGATAAGGAACGGTCCTTCTGTGGGGTCATCCATATTTACAATTTTCTTGCAGACTCATTCAAATACAACCGTGTCAATGATATCGGCTACCTCATCGGGCGCGTTTTCATCAACAAGGACATGCACTATTTCATCGAGGGTAAGCGGGAGATCGGTTTTTTGTTCAATAATTTCGGCAATACGGTGATCAACAGGGAATCTGCCCGGCAGATCATCGAATCGTCGATCCTTTACACCATCCATTTTGATCTGCTGACACCGCCCTTTGATGCGGTGAAAGAAGTTACCGTTGATGAAATGCGCACCACCCTCGACAGCATGCTCATCAAAACCGGTAAAAGGCTGGGATTCCGCTTCCAGGGAGATCACTCGGAATTTGAATCCGGCAGCCGGTAGGCAGCAGCCCGTGCTCATAAATTTTCAAATAAAATTCTTTGTCGTTTCAAAAATATTCTTACCTTTGCACTCCTGTTTTCTAAGCACAAAAAACGGCCCGTTCGTCTAGGGGTTAGGACGTCAGGTTTTCATCCTGGTAACAGGGGTTCGATTCCCCTACGGGCTACCAATCATAAGATTCAAGGAAATGGCAAATCACAAGTCGTCACTGAAGAGAATCCGTCAAACGGAAACCAAAAAGACCAATAATCGCTATTTTGCCAAGACAATGCGCAATGCAGTGAGGGATTTCCGTGCCCTGACCGACAAAAAGACCGCTGAGGAGAAGTTTCCAGGCCTTGTCAGCCTGATCGATAAGAATTCCAAACGCCTTATCATCCATAAGAACAAGGCAGGAAACCTGAAATCCAGCCTCACAAAGCACCTTAATGAATTACAATAGGTAGCTTCTGTGCTATTGAAGGAACTAACTTTCCTTCACATTTCCGGTCTCATTTCTCCTCTCTCCTCTCTCCTCTCTCCTCTCTCCTCTCTCCTCTCATTTCATACGTTCTGTAATGGAAATTCTTATCCACCGGGTAACATTTTGCCTGTTTCCGTATTAACAGGTAAGCAATAATACCTATGAACCATATTCCCATCAGCAAATGGGCAGAGGATGACCGGCCGCGCGAGAAGCTTCTGCTCAAGGGCAAACACTCGCTGAGCGATGCCGAATTACTGGCCATCCTCCTTGGCACCGGAACCAGGGATCACTCGGCACTTGACCTGGCAAAAATGATCCTGACGGAGACACGCAACAACCTGATCGAGCTTTCCAAGATGCAGATCAGCCAGTTGATGAATTTCCGCGGCATCGGGCAGGCCAAGGCCATTACCGTCATCGCTGCCCTGGAACTGGGGCGGCGCCGAAGAGGATCAGAAGTGATCCAGCGGAAAAAGATACAGTCGAGCAGGGATGTCTTTGAGCTCTTCCAGGTCGAGCTCGCCGAAAAAAGGTATGAAGGATTCTGGCTTTTACTGCTCGACAGGGCGAACAAGATCGTAGGCCAGGAAAAGATCAGCGAGGGAGGTACTGCCGGGACGGTGGCGGATCCCAAACGGATCTTCAAGGTCGCGATCGACCGGTTCGCCTCCTCGATCATTCTGTGCCACAACCATCCCTCAGGCAATGTGGAACCCAGCCAGGCCGACATCACCCTGACCAAAAAAATGATCCATGCCGGGTCTCTGCTCGATATCCAAATTTTGGATCACATCATCATCGGTGAAGAGAATTATTTTAGCTTTGCAGATGAGAACATGATGACATGATGCATCTTACCACAGTGGTCGGGGCAAGGCCACAGTTCATCAAAGCCGCAGCAGTGAGCCGGACGGTGAGGAAGGACTTTCCGCTGCAGATCAATGAACGCATCATCCACACCGGTCAGCACTATGACAGGGGAATGTCGGAAGTTTTTTTTGATGAACTGCAGATACCAAAGCCGGATGTGAATCTGCAGGTGGGTTCACACGGCCATGGAGAGCAAACCGCCCGGATGATCAGCCGCCTTGATAATGAATTTCATTGCAATGCCCCCGATGCTGTTCTGGTCTACGGTGACACCAATTCCACGCTCGCCGGAGCACTGGCTGCTTCCAAACTGCACATCCCCGTCATCCATGTGGAGGCTGGCATGCGCTCTTTCTGCAAGACCATGCCCGAGGAGATCAACCGGATTCTGTGCGACCATGTTTCATCGCTGCTTTTTACACCTACTCCTACCGGCCTGAATAACCTCAAAATGGAAGGACTTGTTCATCACCGGCAGATCCCAAACGATATTGACCATCCCGGAATCTTTCACTGCGGTGATGTGATGTACGATAACTGCCTTCATTTTCACTCCATCGCTGAAAAGAATTCACACGTTCTTGTCGAATTCGGACTGCAACCCGGAGAATACCACCTGGTCACCCTTCACCGTCCTCAAAATACGGACGATCCTGAACGACTGACACGTATTTTCGCTGCAATCCTGCAGCTCACACAATCTTCCGGCAGAAAGACCATCATTCCACTGCACCCCAGGACATCCATGCTGTTGAAAAAATCACTGCCCCTGAATTTATTCTCCCGCCTGCAAGCCGAAAACTGCATCCTGGCCTTGCCGGTTCCCTATTTCGACATGCTGGTCCTTGAAAAGAACGCCCACCTGATCCTGACCGATTCCGGCGGCGTACAGAAGGAAGCGTACTTTTTCAGGAAACCCTGTATCATCCTCAGGGCAGAAACCGAATGGAAAGAGATCACCGCCACGGGATCGGCTATCCTGGCAGATGCTGATCCGGAAATGATCAGCAGGGCCTACAGCCGTTTCCAGTCATCTCCTCCCCAATCCTTCCCTCCCATCTTTGGCGACGGCCTCGCCGCACCGTTCATTTGCAGGACCATACTGGAGAACCTTGGATAAAATTTCAGCCTGGTTTGGCAATTAAACAAATTATTTCTACCTTTGCACTCCATTTTTAAATACCTTATTTATTAATCTAATTTGTTGAAGATGATCAACCAGTATGAAACCGTTTTCATTATGACTCCCGTTTTATCTGAAGAACAGATGAAGGAAGCGGTTCTTAAATTCAGTGGTTTTCTCAAAGACAAGGGTGCCGAGATCATCCATGAGAACTACTGGGGATTGCGTAAACTGGCATATCCCATTCAGAAAAAATCCTCCGGGTTTTACCACCTGATCGAGTTCAGGAGCGATGTAGCCATTGTGAAAGAGCTCGAAACCACCTTCAAACGCGATGAGCGGATCATCCGCTACCTTACGGTCAGGCTTGATAAACACGCCATTGCGTATAACGAGAAAAGACGCAGCAAAAAAGAAGCGGAACTTCTCAGGGCAGAAGAAAAAGCAGAAGCATAATCTTAAAATCCATTTGCGATGACAAATCAGGGAAATACAGAAATAAAATATCTAACCCCTATTGCGGTTGATATTAAGAAAAAGAAGTACTGCCGCTTCAAGAAAAACAAGATCAAATACATCGACTATAAGGATGCCGACTTTTTGCTGAAGTTCGTCAACGAACAGGGTAAGATCCTTCCCAGAAGGATCACAGGTACTTCTACCAAATATCAGAAGAAAGTCGCCCAGGCGATCAAAAGAGCCAGGCACCTGGCCTTGCTTCCCTATGTTGCTGATCTTTTAAAATAAGGAGGATGATATGGAGGTCATTTTAAAAAAAGATATGCCCAACCTGGGCTATGAAAACGAGATCGTCCACGTAAAAGACGGATATGGACGTAATTATCTGATCCCTAAAGGATTCGCCATCCCTGCCACGGAATCGAACAGGAAAATGGTGGCGGAAACCCAGAAACAAAAGTCCTTTAAGGAAAACAAGACCCGGATGGATGCCGACACGCTGGCAAAGGCCCTTGAAAACCTTACCGTGAAAATTGGAGCAAAGGCAGCTCCCACCGGAAAAATTTACGGCTCGGTGAATGCCATTCAGATTGCCGAAGCGATCAAAGAACAGTTCAACTATGAAATTGACCGGAAAAAAATAACCATTGATGGTGAAAGCATTAAGGAACTGGGAACGTATGAAGCCATGATCAGCCTGTACAAGGATATCAAAGTAAAATTGAACTTTGAGGTCATCGCAGAATAATCATCCTCTTTGGCAAGATCCTCCCGGTAGACTGCAGCTTAATTTACAGTTTACCGGGTTTTTTTTTAATACCTGCAATCCATGCTCTCCAAATCCACCATCCGGTTCATCCGCTCGCTGAAGAGCGGCAAATCCAGGGGATCATCCGGATTATTCGTTGCGGAGGGTACCAAAACAGTTCTGGAGCTCCTCACCAGTTCGCTTTCCATCCATTCGGTATACGCCACCATCGATTGGCTCAACCACTATTCAATTTATCTTCAGAAAGTTACGGACCGATGCCATCCCATTACCGGAAAAGAAATGGAATCCATCAGTTACCTGGTTACTCCCCAGGATGTTCTGGCAATAGCGGGGATACCCGAAACCAGCCTCATCCCCGGGGAGTTGGGTAACCAACTCGTGATCATGCTGGATGAGATCCGGGATCCGGGAAATATGGGGACGATCATCCGGACGGCCGACTGGTTCGGCATCCGGAATATCCTCTGCTCGCCGGGCTGCGTCGACGTTTACAATCCCAAGGTGGTGCAGTCATCCATGGGTTCCATTGCGCGGGTGAACGTTCACTACACCGTTTTGAAGGATTTTCTCAGCCACAGCAATCCTTCACTGACCATTTACGGATGCATGCTGGAAGGATTGGATATCCGTAATGCTACACTCGAAAATAAAGGGATCATCCTGCTGGGTAATGAATCTACCGGGATTTCTCCTGAATTGATCCCCTGTATCCAGGTCAGGCTGACCATCCCATCCTTCTCATCCTCCGCAGGTATACCCTTTGCCACAGCCGAATCTCTCAACGCTGCACAGGCATGCTCCATCATATGTTTTGCGTTCAGGAGCCAACGCAGGTGAATAAAAATAATGAATAATTCATTATTTTTATTCTTTTAACAAAAGAGTTCTTGCTTTCCCTATTTATATTTGTTATATTTGTATCGATTTTTCAATTTACCCAGTTTTAGTACGAACCTCCTCAAACATTTTTGCTATGGCAACGCCCCTGACAAACTTTCACATCGAGGAATTGAAAGAGTTTGCCGGATTATCCGAGCGTACAAAAAATGTATGCATCAAAGGCTCATTGGAAACTCTTTACAAAATTCTTCTGTATTATCTGAAGAACGATAACTTCAAAAAAATACGGAATTGCGGTGATAAAACCAACCTGGAACTCATGGCTCTGGCAAAGAAGTACATCGAAGAGTACCATGTCAGTATCGAGGATCTGGAGATCAACGACGAGGACAATACCTTTGAAAAGTTTAAATTCTTCTGCTTCGAAAATTTCGGTATCCCATCTTCCATAACCGAGGTGTACCGGAAAGATTTTTTCGAGAAACGATTTCCCTTCTTTAAATATTTTCTAATGATATTCAGGGAAATATTGAATGAAAGGGAATATTTTATCTTCGAACATAATTTTGGATTTTCCGGAGATAAATCAAAAATGACGCTGCAATCCATCGGTGATCTTTATCAAATCACCCGCGAAAGGATCCGTCAGATCTCCCAGATGATACCCTACAAAATCGAAGATACCATTACCCGGTTCACGAGGGAACAGGATTATCTGAAAAATTATTTTCAATATAAACTCAGCAGTAAAAATGATTTTATCCTGATTGACGATACGGTCGCTGAAAGGATCAACATAAAGGAAGAACTGAACCTCACACCCAAATTCTATACCCTGGTTTTTTCCATACTGCTGTCCAAGACTCACAGTACCTTCCAGGATAGAGAGCTTACTTACAGGAATTATTACCTGATCAAGAACGAAATCTTCCATGGCTTTGATTTCAAGGCTTTTTACGAAGACCTTTATTCACGAAAGAACAAACGAATAGATCAGACCTACAGGCTCGACATGGATCAGTTCATGCGGCCTTTTCTGAAGGAAGATGATCCTGCCCTTTTAGACAGGATCCGTCCTGTATGCAACCATTTAGCCCAGGAAGAACTCAAAATAGAGATCACCGCCGACCATCAGCTGGAAATTGCTCGTAACACGCTTGTCAAACTGTCGGAATACATCATTGATATACTGACCCGGAATGGCAAACCCATGCAGCTTTATGACATTCACAGGGAACTTTCGGCCATCACTCCCAAAACACCCCATAATATCGAATCGCTCAGGTCCTCTATCCTTAGCATCGACGAGATCGTCGCGATCGGAAAGACAAGTACGTATTCACTGAAAAAGTGGAAAGAGGTTAAAACCGGGACCATTAAGGAACTGGTTCAGGAATACCTGTCGCAATACACCGAACCGCGGCATATCTCTGATGTGACCCACTATGTGGTGCAATTCAGGGATACCAGCGATAAGAATATCCTTTCCAACCTCAAGCTGGACCGGTCGAACAATTTTGTTTTTTTCAAAAAAGGTTACATCGGCCTTAAAAGCAAGAAATACAAACGCCTGTCGGGGAAATACGGACAGCTGAAACTACTCTGATCATGATCAATGTCCTTCTTTTTGCCATTATCCTACTTGCACTGGCCTTTGCCGGGATTGCCATCAAAATGTTCCTGAAAAAAGGGGGGCAGTTTGAAAAACGCTGTGGTTCAGCAGATGTAAAAACCGGAGAAAGAATGGCGTGCAGCTGCGGTCAGGGAGATGGCGGGGCGGAATGCATGAACAAAAGGAAGGATGGCTGATATCCGTCACCAGCTCACCTTCATTCTTCGTTCTCTTCTACAAGGATCTTTTTGAATCCCTTTGTCATTTCTGTCCTCAGTTCACCTGAATTGCCTGAATAGATCATGTAGGCATCCAGGTCAGGATGTGATGCGAGGAACTTCAGAGAACGTTCCAGTCCCATCACCATAAATGCGGTTGCATAGGCATCAGCCTCCCAGCACATGTCAGCCCTTACTGAAACGCTCAGCAGCGAGTTCCGCGCAGGATACCCGGTAGAGGGGTCAATGGTATGGGAATACTTAATCCCGTTCTCTTCGTAAAACTTCCTGTAATTGCCTGAGGTTGCGATTGCTTCGTCTGCCACGTCCAGGATGGCTTTCAACCGGCGATCGTCGCTGGGATCCTCAGCTGGCTTTTCGATGCCAACCCGCCATTTTGATCCATCCGGCTTAACGCCGCGTGCAAATACCTCACCTCCGATATCGATCAGGAAGATCCGGATCTTTTGTGATTCAAGAAACGAAGCCAGGACGTCGACCGCATAACCCTGAGCTATAGCATTGAAATCCATACGGATACGTGGATCCTTCTTGATGATCTTTCCGTTCTCCAGGCCTACCAGCGGATAGCCTACGAACTGCAGCAGGCTGTCCACCATCGTTGAATCCATGGAGAGCCTGTTTTCAAAACCAAAGCCCCAGGCACTGACCAGCGGCCCGACCGTCATATCAAAGGCCCCTGAAGTCTTCTCAGACACTTCCTTGCTCTTATAAAAAAGGTCGGTGAACCATTGGTCGGGAACAACGTTTGGGTCATTGCTGTTCACCCTTGTAAGGATGGATTGCGGATTCCAAAGGGAAACCGACCGATCGAAGGCCATCAGGATCGAATCAATGTCAGGGCGGAAGTTTCTTCCCTCGTAATCATAATAGGTGATCGCATAATAGGTGCCCTGGGTCTGACCATTGAGGGTCATTTTCCTGTATATCCTGGCGCATCCCGGGGTAAGGATGATCAGAACAAAACCTATGACGAACCAACGGGTCATGACGGATTGCTTGAATGCGTTAGCCGCCAAAGTCATCAAAGGCGATCATCTCTTTGGGGACTCCGTAGTCGTCGAGCATTTTGAGCACAGCCTGGTTCATCATGGGTGGTCCGCAAAGGTAATACTCGATCTCTTCCGGTTCCGCATGCCTGGAAAGGTAATTATCCATCAGCACCTGGTGAATGAAACCGGTGTAACCGTTCCAATGGTCCTCCGGTTTGGGTTCAGAAAGAGCGACATGGAATTTGAAATTAGGATGTTTTCGTGCAATCTCTTCAAATTCTTCCATGTAGAACAATTCCCGTTTGGAGCGTCCTCCATACCAGAAGGTAGCTTTCCTCCCGGTATTCCTGGTCTTGAACTGGTCAAAGATATGGGAGCGCATCGGTGCCATGCCTGCTCCGCCGCCAATGAACATCATTTCCCGGTTGGTATTCTTAATGAAAAACTCACCGTACGGGCCGGAAATGGTGACCATGTCGCCCGGTTTCCTTGAAAAGACATACGATGAGCAAATACCAGGGTTAACGTTCATAAAGCCGCCCGTTTTGCGGTCGAAAGGCGGTGTTGCAATACGAATGTTCAGGATGATGATATTGCCTTCGGCAGGTTCATTGGCCATGGAATAGGCCCTGAAGACCGGCTCGGTGTTCTTCATTTTCAGATCCCACATGCGATACTTATCCCATTCGTCACGATATTCCTCTTCCACGGAGATATCTTTCCCATAATCCACTTCGAAGGGGGGGACATCGATCTGGATATATCCGCCCGATCTGAACTCAAGATGTTCTCCTTCAGGCAGTTTCACTTTGAATTCCTTGATGAAGGTGGCCACATTCCGGTTGGAGATCACCTCACATTCCCATTTTTTAATTCCAAAGATCTCTGGATTGATGTGGATCTTCAGATCCTGTCTCACTTTTACCTGGCAACCCAGGCGCCAGTTCTCATGTTGTTCCCTGCGGGTAAAATAATTCACCTCGGTGGGCAGGATAGAGCCGCCGCCTTCCAGCACCTGGCATCGGCACATGGCACAGGTCCCTCCTCCCCCGCAGGCAGAGGGAAGGAAGATGTGTTCGTTGGCCAGGGTGACCAGCAGGGAAGATCCAGGTTCCACCACCAGATCCTTTTCATCGTTGATGGTAATGTTTACCTTTCCCTGAGGTGTCAGTTTTTTTCTTGCAAAAAGCAAAATACCGACAAGAAACAGGATCACAATAAGGAACAGCATTGTTCCGGAAACGATCACGGGTACTGCACTCATCAATGACAGCATATGTATTGAAAATTAGTATTCCTTTTATATTTTGATACCCAGAAAGCTCATAAAAGCAATTGCCATCAATCCAGTCAGGATAAAAGAGATTCCAAGACCTCGCAAAGGTTTGGGAATATCTGAATACCGAATCTTTTCACGTATGGCGGCAATGGCAATGATCGCCAGAGCCCAGCCGGTACCTGAACCCAGTCCGAAGGCAACGGTCTGCCCGAAGTTCTCAAATTCCCATTCCTGCATGAACAGGGATCCCCCCAGTATGGCGCAGTTTACGGCGATCAGAGGCAGGAAGATGCCCAGCGAATTATACAGGGCAGGAGAAAACTTCTCGATGATCATTTCCACCAGCTGCACCATGGAAGCGATGACCGCGATGAACATGATGAAGCTTAAAAAATTAAGATCCACGTCGGCCAGCCGCGGGCTGATCCAGGTCAATGCACCCGGAGTCAGCATGTATTTGTTCAGCAGGTAGTTGACAGGTACGGTGATCACCTGTACAAAGATAACAGCGATGCCAAGCCCAACAGCGGTTTTGACCGATTTGGACACCGCAAGGTATGAACACATGCCCAGGAAATAGGCAAAGATCATGTTATCAATAAAGATCGACTTGACGAATATATTGATGGATTCTTGCATGGATCAGTGTTGTTTTGGTGTTTCAGTACTCTTCGATCAAATTTTTGTTCCTGGACCGTTGTATCCAGATGATGGTGCCCACCAGGATCAAGGCAGCAGGCGGGAGGATCAGAAGCCCGTTATTGAAGTATCCGGCTTCATAGAACGACTGGGGTATGATCCGGTATCCCCAGAGGGTACCATTGCCAAACAGCTCACGAAAGAAGCCCAGTGCGATCAATATCCAGCTGTATCCAAGGCCGTTTCCGATTCCGTCGAGGAAAGCCGGCCAGGGTTTGTTGGCCATGGCAAAAGCTTCCAGGCGTCCCATCAAAATGCAATTGGTGATGATCAGGCCGACAAAGACCGACAACTGCTTGCTGACGTCATAAACAAATGCTTTCAATACCTGGTCAACAAGGATCACAAGGGCCGCAACCACAGTCAGCTGAACGATGATCCTTATCCTGGAGGGTATGCCGTTCCGCAGCAGCGAGATGACCACATTGGCAAGGGCAACCACCACCGTCACCGAGAGGGCCATGACGAAAGCAGGCTTGAGCTTCGTGGTGACGGCCAATGCGGAGCAGATACCAAGAACCTGAACAGTGATCGGATTCTCGAGGCTCAACGGATTGGAGATCAGTTTTCGGTATCTCGGCGAAAACAGGGATTCTTTCTCTTTTTGTTGTGACTTCATGGACTGAACTATTTGGTAAGATAAACGACATAGCTTCCCAGCACATGATCGATCGTAGTGCCAAGGCCATTGCTGGTGATGGTTCCCCCCGACACGGCATCGACTCCGTGGATCCGCTGGCTCTCCGGTAATTTTCCTGCACCTCCCTTGATGGGTCTGACAGAAACGAACTTCCCACTCCCGTCAAAGATCTGTTTCCCTTTGAATTGATCACTGAACCAGTACTGGTCGATTTCAGCACCCAGTCCGGGAGTTTCCTTATCATGGAAGAATCTGGCTCCGCCAATGGTATTGCGGTCTGTCTTCAGTGCAATATTTCCATAGATGGGTCCCCACAGCCCCCTTCCATGCACCGGGATGACCAGCAACGTATCATTCTGGCTGACAAAATCATACAAAGGGAGGATATAATCTTCGCCGGCAGATTTGTGCTTGAGCTGCGTTTTCAGGTCAACCTCGAAGGCGCGTGTTGTACCCAGGACGAACTCCTTTGATTTCACATCATAGATGCTGATCTCCTCTCCCTGGGGATTTATGACGACTTCCCGGGATATGAATTGTTCGTACATCTGCACTGCATCGTCAGCCGTCGGGTGGAGGTTGCATGCCTCCAGGATCCCCCGCATTTTTGCAATGGCAATGTTCTTATCCTGCAGGGGTTTCAGGATCATGGCGGCTGAAGAAAGTATGACAGCCACCAGCACCACCAGAATGGCAGCATATCTGAATATATAAGAATTACTCATAGCAATTGGTATTATCGGTTAAGAAACGGCGCCTGAGCAGCCATGGCTCTCCTGAGCCTGCGGTGAATATTGGCCTGGACGACATAGTGGTCGATCAGTGGTGCAAAGACATTCATCAGCAGAATGGCAAGCATGACACCTTCCGGGTAAGCCGGGTTGAACACCCTGATGATGATGATCAGTGCACCCAGCAGGAATCCATAGATCCATTTACCCCTGTTGGTCTGGGCTGATGTCACAGGGTCGGTGGCCATAAAGACCAAACCGAAGGCAAAGCCACCCATCAGGTAATGATAATAAAAGGGCAGCTTCATATATTCATTGGCACCGATGGCGTTGACCAGCAGCCCCAGGGCAGTGGTGCCCAGGATCGTTGCCAGCATGATCCTCCAGCTGGCTATCCCCGTGAATAGCAAAATAACCGCTCCGATGAGGATGGCCACGACAGAGGTTTCACCTATGGAACCGGGTTCCAGCCCGATGAACATTCCCATTGGATCATTGATCTGATCTGTATTGCCGATCATGGCATGACCAAGGACAGTCTCACCGGAAAAGGCATCGGCTTTGCCGGCGATCCAGACCTTATCACCGGTCATGACAGCGGGATAGGCAAAGAACAGGAATCCGCGGGCCAGCAGGGCAGGATTCAGCACATTCATTCCTGTTCCACCAAAAACCTCCTTCCCAAAAATTACGGCAAAGGCTACCGACAGCGCAACGATCCACAGGGGGATATCCGGCGGTAAAATCAAAGGGATCAGCATTCCTGTGACAAGGTATCCTTCATTGACCTCATGGCCACGGTACTGGGCGAAAATGAACTCGATGCCCAGCCCAACTCCATAGGACACAACGATGAGCGGCAACACTTTCCCTAGCCCGTAACCCACGATATGCCAGAAACCGGGATTCTGTCCATATGATATAAAATGCTGATAACCAACATTATAAATACCAAAAAGAAGAGCGGGTAGCAGCGCAACGATGACGGTCGACATGGTTCTCTTCAGGTCGATGCTGTCGCGGATATGACTTCCTTTGAAGGTGACTTTATCAGGTACGAACAGGAAGGTCTCAAATGCATCAAACGTTGAATGCAGCTTTCCAAATCGTCCCCCTTTCATGAACTGGGGTTTTACCGTATCGAGGTATTTTCGGAGTGATTTCATTCTATGGGATAATGGATTTACTCGTTCATTTAGTTCATTTCCTGTCGCATCAGGTCCAGCCCTTCTCTGATGATGGACTGGATCTCCGTTTTTGAGGTATCGATAAATTCGCAAAGGGCAAAATCTTCTTCGTCCACCTCATAGATACCGAGGTTTTCCATCAGGTCAATGTCCTTGATCAGAATGGCCTTGATGAGTTGCAAAGGGTAGATATTCATGGGGAAGACCTTCTCATACTGCCCGGTCATGACATAGGCCCTGGTGCCTCCGTGAAGGTTGGTATCCAGACGGTATTGCCTGAAGGGCCGAAACCAGGAAAAGAATGTTCGGCTGAAGCTGAATTTACCAAATCCCGGTTTGGCCCAGCCCAGGAATTCAAAATGATTCCCCTCGGGGATCACGGTAATCTGATGATCGTAAAAGCCAAGGTATCCATTGCGGGCGGTCCGGGTTCCCGTGAGAACATTTCCGGAAATATACCGGACATTTCCGGGTTTGACATTATCCTCCAGAATTTCGGAGATTCTTGCCCCCCTGTGTACCCGGAAGTACTGAGGATGAATGATCTCTGATCCCGTAAGTGCGATGATGCGCGTGGCGTCATAGTGACCTGTCAGGAATAACCTGCCAATAAGGGCAAGGTCCTGGATATGAATATACCAAACCGTCTCGCCCTTATTGATCGGATCAAGATGGTGGATCTGAACACCTACATTTCCGGATGGATGAGGTCCTGAGAAATAATGTACCGCCACCTTTGGATCAGGAGCAAATTCCAGCGCCTGACCTGAGCCTTGTTTCATGCACAGGTTAATGCGTCCCCCGGTCAGTTTGGCAAGTGCACTCAGACCGACATTACATTCCGTCTGCAATTCCTTCAGAATAAAAACAGGATCAGGAGCAAGGGGAGCTGAATCGAAGCAGGAGATAAAGATGGATTTCGGAGTGTGCGATGGATTGGCAATCACAGAATAAGGCCTCTGGCGAATGACAGGCCAGATGCCACTCCTGGTGAGCCTGTCGACGATCTCATCTCGTGTAAGCGCTGCAGGATCTGCTTTCCCGAAATCCTCAAATTCCATCCGTGCATCCCGCTGAATACAGATCTCCTGGATCACCCTCTTTTCACCACGGATGATCTGTGCGACCGATCCGCTCACAGGTGAAGTAAACAACAGGCGCTCGCTGTTCTTGTCATGAAACAGGATGGAGCCTGCCCTTACCTTATCCCCCTCCTGTACATCCAGTTTGGGATTGATCCCGCGAAAATCCGTTGGCTTCAGCGCATAATAATCGATTGCCCGTTCGGAGATCGTCTTGCTGGCCTCACCTGAAAGATTAATATTCAATCCTTTACGAATTCTGATGGTTTGCGGCATATCAGATAATTAATAGTGGCTACATTGGTGTCGACTAATCAAAAAAGATAAACGAAATTAACCAAATCCATCCACAAATATAACAGAATGTTTATATATTTTGCTAACAATGCCCGATCTTGATGGAATGTAAAAGCGCAGGGTATTTGACTACCTTTGCACGATAATTGGTATGCAGCGACCCGCCATGAATCTTTCACTGACACGACGAACTACGGCATTGATCTCCCTGATGGTTGCAGCAGCGGTGGAGGTATTTCCTCAGGTCAGCCCGACAGGGGATTATTTCAGCGAATCCTATTTGCGCTATGATGATTTCATATACCATCCTTCCATAAAGACGGTGCAACTGTACCGGTCCGGCTTCGAGATGTCAAATCCGCTCATCATCCTGAATTCGGGGGAAAGGCTTCTGTGCACGTTCGATGACCTGGAGGGTGATGTAAAAGATTACCGGTACACGGTCATTCACTGTGGTGCTAACTGGAAGGCCAGCAACCTTATCTATACGGAATACCTTTCAGGTTACGAAGAAAATCCGGTCACGGAATTCCATTCATCCTACAATACCCTTCAGCCTTACACGAACTATCGCTTTCTGGTTCCCTCGGATGATATGCAGCTGCTGATCTCAGGCAACTACCTACTGAAAGTATACATTGCCGGAGAGACAGAACCCGTGTTCACAAGGCGTTTCATGGTCGCGGATCCCAAAATTGGCATCGATGCACAGATCCGGCGGCCCATGGTGGTGGAAGACAGGGAATCGAAACAGGAGATCGATTTCTCCATCATCACACAGAACCTTACGATAGAAGATCCCTACCGCAGCCTGCATGTGGTTGTCATGCAAAACAACCGGTGGGACAATGCAATTCAGGATCTTAAGCCCAGGATGATCATTGATAATACACTCAACTATAATTATGACAGGGAGAATGTATTCGATGGAGGCAACGAATATCGGGACTTTGATATTAAAAGCCTGACGTACAGATCACTGCGAATCAAGGCCATCACCTTTGAGAGGGACACTCACCGGGTGGAGCTCTGGGTGGATGAACCCCGTTCGTACCGTGTGTATCATTCGGAGGCAGATATTAACGGAAGATTGCTGGTCAGCTGCGAGGATGCGCATGATATAGCTACCGAGTGTGATTACATGAAGGTCCATTTTTTTCTCCGTTATCCAGTACCTCTTGACCATGGCAGCCTCTATGTCTTTGGAGGGCTCACCTGTAATCAGTTCACCGGGGAGGGGCTGATGAACTATAATCCCGTCAGAAAAGGGTACGAGGCGGAATTATACCTGAAGCAGGGCTTCTACAACTACCAGTACATATTCCTGGAAAACAACAGTTTAAGAGGCGACGTGACCCTTGTGGAAGGAAATCATTTTGAAACGCAGAATGAATACATGATCCTGGTCTACTACCGGCCACCCGGGTCAATCTATGATGCGCTGATCGGAGCCAGCGTGATCAATTCCCCGTTCTGATAAGAGGCTCATTCATACCGGAGCGATTCGATCGGATCGAGTCGTGCTGCCTTGTTGGCTGGAATGAAACCGGAAAGAAGTGCCACCAGGAAACAGAGAAGGAGCCCGGTCAGGATCCACATCCAGGGAATAAAAAATTGAGAACCGATCTGCGAGGCAATGAGGTTACCGATGATAACCCCCAGGATGATGCCTACGATCCCTCCCAGCTGTGCAATCACGATGGACTCAATAAGAAACTGATACCGTATGGTTCGTTTTTTTGCTCCGACAGCCTTTCGAATCCCGATTTCCTGGGTGCGATCGGTCACTGAAACCAGCATGATGTTCATCAGGCCGATGGCTGCACCGAAGAGGGTGATCAGGCCGATGAGGGTAGCTGCAATGCGAAGGTATTTCAGATTATCGAACAGCATTTCAGCGAGGCTGTCGCTTTTGGTGATCTCAAAGTTCGCCTCCTCCTGCACATTCAGTCCCCGGATGATACGGAACAGTCCGGTAGCTTCCCCCTCGATGGTTTCCAGGGTGATATTCCCTGCGGCCATGACATCGATGTTGAAGGATCGGTTGGGTCTTGGAAAACGCTGCCTGACATTGTTAATGGGAACTACGCAGGTGTTATCGCTGCTGAATCCGATGCCGGAGCCTCGTGACTTGATCGTACCAATGACCTTATACTTACCCGGTCCGATGGATATTTCCTTTCCGATAGGATCTTCCTTGTTTTTAAACAGCTTACTGACGATGCCGTGGCCGATGATGGCCACATTGGATCCGTAAAATACCTCATGAGCCGACATGTTCCGTCCTTTTTCGATCTCATTGCCCGAAGTGGTCATATAATTTTCGTCACCGCCTACCACACCGACATTGGGATTTGTTTTGCCGGATTTATACTTCACGGTTGCTGTACCGGTAGCCCAGGCATATACCGAGACGACCGAGGAGACATCAAATTCCTCCTGAAATGAAATGGCCTCATCATAGGTGATCCTGGGGTAGAATTTCTGTTTTCCGCCCCCGTGAAAGAACATGGACCGGTTCCGGATCGATATCGTATTGGCACCCATGGCGGTAAAATTGTCCTCCAGCCAGTACTTGATAGCATCGATGGACGTGAGAATACCCACCAGGGCCATGATACCAAACGCGATAATAAGGATGGTCAGCACCGACCTGAGCATATTGCTGTGGATGGATGTCAGCGAAATGCGGATATTTTCGAACAGGTTACTTTTCATCATCAGAAATTTTAATCACCCTTTTTTCCGAAGGCCAGATCGCCGGCATCACCAAGCCCCGGAACAAGAAAGGCCTGGGCAGTCATTTCATCGTCGACGGCGCAGGTCCAGAAGGTGAGCTGGCGGGTGTCAAGGTTCTTCCTTAAGTGATCGATGCCTTCCGTGCTGGAAAGCGCCGTGACAATATGTGTATGAACGGGGTTGCCATAGGTGAGCAGTTCCCTGTAACAGAGTTCCATCGAATAACCAGTCGCCAGGACCGCATCTGACAGAATCAGTACCTCACCGTTAATATCGGGGCAGGAAACATAATTGATATGGATCTTGAAGTGCCCGTCCTTATAGACCTTGCGGTAGGCGGATATGAATGCACTTCCCGCCCTGTCGTAGTAATTCATCAGTCCCTTATGGATAGGAAGCCCCGCCCTCATGATGGTGGCCAGAACGGGAGGATTCTTCAGTACAGGGATCTCGGCCGTTCCGAATGGGGTAACCACCTCCCTGGCATGATAATCCAATGTTTTGCTGATCTCATAAGCAAAGATCTGACCCATGCGCTCCAGGTTGAGCCGGAACCGCTGGGAATCGCTTTGGAACTGTATGTCCCTTATTTCAGCGGCAAACTGATTCAGAATGGAACCCGAACTCCCGAGGATGTTTATTTTCATAAAAGTAAGATTACAGGATCAGGATCCTGGGTGTTAATGCATTCGGCTGATGATCATCCGATACTACTGATGATCCCTGATCACCTCAATGAGTTCCGGCAAATCCATCCCGATCTTCTTCAGGTGCTCGATGGTGGGAACTCCGTTTTTATTCCATCCCCTACGCACATAAACAGCATCCAGCAGTTTTTCATAGCGATCCTCCCTATACTGCCGCATGATGGCCATTTTCTCCTGTGTACTTTTCCCCTCAGGGTCGACTCCCACGAGGGTCCTGAGCTGTTTATCATACCTTTCTGCACGCGATTCATATTCCTCGGCCGTCACCGGACCGGCTGCCCGGTAGGGCTGTGCGTCATATTTCCTGGTACCGTATCCCCGGCGAAGGTTGAAGATACGCTGGAAATTATATACCCGCTCCGATTGCCGGATCAGCTCGTGCTTATCAAAAGGATTACCCGTAACGGCTTTGTAGATGGTCACATAATTGTCGACATGTTCAGGAACTTTTGCGGGTTCATCCGTTTCAGCATTATTGGATGGTTCCACATCGTTCCAGGGTAACTTGCAGAGGCCTACCAGGCCGAACCAGGTACGGAACATGGGAAAATAATGAAGTGCTTCGGCTTTGTCCTCAAAGGTAGGGATCTGGTTATTTACCATGTCCATGAAGATCAGCCAGGCCTCATCATGCTGTGGTCCTTTGTTGGTCAAAGCGAATCCTCCCTGCTGGGCGAGCGACTCCTTCGAGACGTATTCGGAATACTCCAGTCCTTTGTTCTCCATGGCAATATCCTGTAGAAAACGAGGATCCCCCCAGCCTTTCCCGATGAACATCTGCTTCATTTTGCGGACACCTTTCCCTATGATCAGGCCAAATCCCTCTCCCCTGGCCAGCTGGTGCATGGCTTCCAGGGAGGCCTCCGCATTGCCGAAGTTCAGCTCCAGCCCGCCTGTCCGTTCCCTGTTCAGGATCCCGTTCTCATAACATTCCATCGCAAACGCCATCACTGTACCCCATGTGATCGTGCAAATGCCGTAGGTATCACAATAAAAATTGGTCTCAATGATATAATCCGGATCAAAGATTCCGCAGTTCGATCCCAATCCACCGGCATTCTCGTATTCCGGACCGTCGACCAGTACCTTGTGGCCTTTGTAGGGGCCCGTTTTCAGGGTGAATTCATCCACCCCCTTGGAACAGGCCATGTTACAACCGATCCAGCAACCATCCGGAATGCCCTGGGTAAATTTTTCCTTCCAGATATTCCCATGAATGCGGTATGCCTCAGGGTGACTGCCGAATTTATAGTTGTTGACCGGAAGCAGATCGTAATCATTCATGATGTTCACCAGGTGTGCAGTACCCTTGGTTCTCATCTCCGCCTGGCTGTCGTCCAGTTCCCTCATTTCTTTATTGAAACGCAATCCTCTCTCAATGATAGCGTTAAGGTCAATCACGTTATTCATATTGCCTTTAATACCGGGGATCTTCACCACCAGTGCTTTGATCTTCTTATTACGGAATACGGTTCCGATGCCACCGCGTCCGGCCTGCTTCAGCCTGACCTTACCTCGCCTGGAATCATAAAAGCTGAAATTGAGCATCCCGATCAGTGAATGTTCTGCCGCAGCCCCCGTGGACACGACTCCGATGTTCCTTTTATCCTTTTCATCGTCGGCATACATTTCCGTAAGTTGCTCGGCCAGCACATGGCTGTCGATGGCCTCCCGGGGTGCTTCATTGATCTCGATATGATGGTTGATCCCATCGATGAAAATGATGACATCCCGCTGAGCTTTTCCCTGGATCTCCAACGCATCAAACCCTGCAAATTTCAAAAAAGGTCCGAAAAAACCACCCACATTGCTGTCGATCACGGAGTCTGTCTGCGGAGAAAGTGAAACCACAAGCGACTTACCGGTCCCTGAATACTGTGTGATCCCACCGATCGGACCCGATGAAATGATGATCTCGTTCTCCGGATCATCCCATCTGGTGTCGGGATTTGTCGCATCCCAGAGAAGTCGCAATCCATAACCCCGACCACCAATGAATTTTTCTTTCATCATGGGGGGTACGTCTTTCGACCTTATCTCGCTGTCTGACAGGTTGATGTACAGAATTTTATCTGTATACCCCCTGGTAAGTGGTGTCCACTGATAATTCCAATCCTTCAGCAGCTTATGGGCTGATTTTATAGCAGTTATATCCATATACTCTAAATTTGATTAGCTTTCAACGATTCACAAAGGTAGCAATTTTAGGCAGAAAGGAACGTCATTACCAGTGGTATTTTCCATAAATTTGTATGCAGGTAAAAGAATGTATGGCACTTACCATTGAAAAAAGGTTAGGATCCATCACAGTCGGCATTGCCGGATGCGGAGGTCTGGGTTCAAACTGTGCGGTTGCACTCGCGAGGGTGGGCACAGGGCATTTGATTCTTGCAGATTTCGATCTGGTTGAGCAGGGCAATCTTAACAGGCAGTACTATTTCCTCGACCAGGTAGGTCAGCAAAAGGTTGAAGCACTGAAAAACAACATTCACCGGATCAATCCGGATATAAAAATCGATGCTTATCCTGTCATGCTGGATCCTGACAAGATCAGGGATATCTTTCAGGAATGCGATGCCATAGTGGAGGCCTTTGACAGGAAAGAAATGAAGCTGATGATCGCAGAAACAGTGCTGATCCATATGCCTCATATTCCCCTTATCATGGGCTCAGGGCTTGCAGGATGGGGAAACAATGATCAGCTGGCGACCCGGCAGTCAGGTAATCTTTATATCTGCGGCGACGAGAGCTCAGAGACTTCCGATGTGTTACCCCCGCTTGCGCCAAGGGTAGGGATCGTGGCCAACATGCAGGCGAATGTCGTGATGGAGATATTGCTCGGGAAGAAAGGCACAATTTGCTAAATTGTTAAATTGTCAAACTGTTAAACTGTTAAACTGTTAAACTGGTTGTTTTTAATTGCTGGTAAAACCTATATGCGAATTATTCTGAATAATACCGAAGAAGAGATCATAGCTAATACATTGACAATCAATGAATTACTTAGATATAAAAATTTCACGTTCCGTTTGCTGGTCATAAAGATCAATGGGAAGCTGATCAGAAAGGAGGAGTACGATACAGCAGTGGTGAGGGATGGTGACAACGTGGTGGTGATGCACCTGGTCAGCGGCGGGTGAGTACCTCTGCGACCACAAACGTACTCCCGCCTGCAAAAATGACATCGTCGCGTCGTGCGCTCTGCCTTGCGGCAGCCAGCGCCTTTCTTACCGACGTATATTCTTTCCCATGCAGTCCCGCCCCATGGGCTTCAACAGCCAGCTGATGCTGGTCCAGCGCGCGCGGGATGTTCGCCCTGCAAAAGTAATAGACCGCGTCCCGAGGCAGCAGCGGAAAAATGTCTTTCCTGTCCTTATCAGCAACCATTCCCAGCACGAAATGAAGACGGTCGGGATTCAGATCCGAAAGCTGAAGAACCACATATCCGATCCCCTCCAGGTTGTGTCCCACATCAACGATGGTCAGCGGATCCCTTCCGATGACCTGCCATCGGCCCATCAGGCCGGTGTTTTGAATGACATTCCGGATGCCCCGGGACACATGATCTGATGTGATGGGAAATCCGATTTCTTTCAGCAGCTCGACAGACTGGATGACGGTGATGATATTTCTGATCTGATATGAACCTTTCAGGGGGCTTTCAAGCGAACACATGTATTCACGACCCTGGCAAAGGATGTCAAAACCATCAAGAATACCTCCTTTTGCATTGTGCTGTGAATGCCGGAGTGAAAAATGCCGATCTGCAAACCGGATAGGTGCCTTCATCTCAGCCGACCGCCGGATGAAAACTTCCATGGTTTCCGGTTGGGTCTCGCCGATGACGGCGGGAACATGCGCCTTGATGATCCCTGCTTTCTCCGCCGCGATCTTAGCCAGGGTATCTCCAAGGAATGCCTGGTGATCATGGCCGATATTGGTGATGACCGAAAGCACAGGCGTGATGACGTTGGTGGAATCCAATCGTCCGCCGAGGCCGGTTTCGATCACAGCGATATCGATCTTTTCCTGCTTGAAATACGAAAATGAAAGTCCTACCGTCATTTCAAAGAATGATGGCTGTATCCTGTCAAAGGCTTCCTGGTACTGGCGAACGAATCCGGTAACTACAGTACGGGGTATCATTTCCCCGTTGATCCGGATCCTTTCGCGGAAGTCGGTCAGATGTGGCGACGTGTACAAACCAACCCTGAGGCCTGCTTCCTGCAGGATGCTGGCGATAAAATGCGACACGGAGCCTTTGCCGTTGGTTCCTGCCACATGTACGGAAGGAAACGCCTCATGGGGATTTCCAAGGATGTCACAAAGCGCCAGGGTATTGGTCAGGTCCGACTTATAGGCAGGAGCTCCGATCCGGTGAAACATCGGCAGCTGCTGGTAAAGGTACTGGAGTGTCTTGTTATATCCGTGCAAAATACAGTTCCCGGGGGTGATTAATTCATTTTGATGAAGACATAGGTGACCGTTCCTGTTTGCAGTTCGGGTGCATCGGGCGATGGAGAGAAGGTAGCTTTCATGGCAGCGTTTTTCGCCTGTGTGCGCAGGGTCAGGTCGGCAATGGTGGTGCCTTTGGCACCAGGCTCAGCTTTTACGACATTTCCGGCCTTGTTAACCCAGATGGTAACGACGATACGGCCCTGCTCCTCCGAAGAGTATTCCGGTTTGGGCAGACTCCTGGCCTTTCTGCCGGAGAGATCATACGAGATACCACTTCCCTGACCACCCGATCCTTCGTAGTTGCCGGCGTCCTTTGTCCCGTCGGGACGGCCCTGGTCACCCGGGGTACCGGTGATACCCTGGCCTCCCGTGGTGGAGGTTCCCTTTGCGGGCCCCTTATAAAGGGCATTTGGATTCACCTCCGGTTCAGGCACCGTGACGGGTTCTGTTGGAGGTTTTTCTGTGTTTTCCGGTTTTACCGTCTCCTTTGGTTTTTCGGTCCTGGGCCTGGTGACGGGTGTTTCTTCCACCTCCTGGGTCAGCACTTCTTCTTCCGGCTGCGGTTCAGGAGGCTGTGCCTGGGATTGAGTTTCAGCGGGTATGATCATTTCATCAGGCTGAATCATTCCCTCACCCTGATCCGAATACCCCAGATCCACTTCTACTCCTTCCTCACCGGGAAGTGGCAAAGGGGTTTTCAGGGCCATAAAAAAAAGAGCCAAAAGGATGATGAGGTGGCCGGCGATGGTGCCCAGCATCCCCTTGATCTTGTCAGAATTCTCATTCATGTGAGCTTGCAGGCTGAGTTGCCAGAATCACTTTATGTTTGGTCTTATATAAACGGTTCACGCTGTTCACTGCATCAATGACGGTCACCACATACTGAACCGCCACGGTCTTATCAGCACGCAGGACAACGGAAGCATCGCCCTGTCCCTGCAGCACCAGTGCCAGTTCCCTGCCCAGGGAAAGCCCGTCGACAGGCTTTCCGTCAACATAATAGGCCATTCTCTCATCAATATAGACGGTCACAGTGGCAGGTTTCGCCAGGGTCTTGCTATCGCTGCTCGGCAGAAGAAGTTTTACCGCATTGGGGGCAACCAGGGTGGATGTGAGCATAAAAAAGATCAAAAGAAGAAAAACCAGATCCGACATGGAAGCCATGCTGAATTCCGCCCTGCGCTTGTTTCTGGCCTGTATTGCCATTATTGATCAATTTTCATTTGTACGCAAAACTACAGGATCCTTTATTTTGCCGGTTCATGAAGAAGATCCATGAACTCGGTGGCCCTTGCCTCCAGGATGAAAACCAGCTTTTCGATCCGGGCTACGAGGATATTATATCCCAATAATGCCACGATACCAACGATCAGACCAGCGACAGTGGTGATCATTGCCTGGTAAATCCCGGTCGATAGCAGCTGGATGTCGATATTGTTGCCGGCCATCGACATGTCATAGAAAGCCCTTACCATTCCCAGTACCGTACCCAGAAAACCGAGCATGGGAGCGATGCCTGCAATGGTGGCCAATCCGGCGATGTTCTTCTCAAGACGTGCTACCTCAAGTTTGCCCACATTCTCGATGGCGGCATTGATATCGTTGAGTGGTTTACCCAGGCGTGCAAGACCCTTCTCGATCATCCTGGCTATTGGGGTGGAATAACTTTTACAGAGCGCATTGGCAGCATCAAGCCTGCCTCCGTGCACAAAATCACGGATGTTGTTCATGAAATTCCGGTCGTCCTTTGATGAACGGTTAATGATTAAAAAACGCTCAATGAAGATATAGACGGCTATAAAGGATAGCAGGATGATAGGCAGCATGATCCACCCGCCCTTCAGGGTTAGTTCCCAGACAGAAAGGCGTATCACATTATGCTGGGTCGACAGAACCACATCCCCTGCACCCTGAGTTCCCTGTACAATTTGCAACAATATCCCGGTCATAACGGTAATAGTTTAATAAAGTTAAAGTTACGACAAAACCACATCTCCCGTTGTTCCTGATCTTTCATTTTTCTGACAATGACTTGTTAATACTAACTCCTTTTTGGAGAAATTAGTATACCAGGGTGCAGTTCGCTATTGTTCAGGGCAGATATACGGCGCCACCGCACGAATCTTCTGAAGCTCCTGTGGCGGAACGCAGACAGTTGACCTGGCTGCGCATCCTCAGCACACCCAGAAAAGCGAAGATAAGAGCTTCTTTATACTGTATGACAAGGTCATCAGGGATGATCACCGGGTTCGGGGTCAAGGCCCTGATGCGCTCCAACAGGAAAGTGTTGTATGCGCCGCCTCCTGTCACAATCACATCATGACCGGGATCATGGTCCATCGATGCGGAGATCTGAAAAGCGGCATGTTCCGTATATGTTCTCAGAAGATCCTGAGCGGGACGGTGTGTTTGGTTCAGCAGTGGGGTGATATTCATTTCAACCCATTCCCTGCCCAGGGATTTAGGAGGCTGATTGCGGTAGAAGGGAAGTGCATTCAAATCCCTGAGCAGCACCTTATCCAGGTTACCGTTACGGGCCAGGCTTCCGCCGGGATCAAATGCATAGCCCAGAGCAGTGGAGAGGCTGTTCAGCACCATGTTCACCGGGCAGATATCCCCGGCAGTACGGGTGTTGTTATGGGAATAGGAGATGTTGGCAAATCCTCCGAGGTTCAGACAATAAAAATAGGAGCCAAAGAGGAGCCGGTCGCCCATGGGTACCAGAGGAGCACCCTGACCACCTTTGGCAACGTCCGTGGTGCGGAAATCGCACACGACCGGTAAACCGGTTTCCGCCGCGAGGGCTGCCCCGCAGCCAATCTGCAGGGTCATGCCGCTGGAAGGCTGGTGGAAGACGGTATGCCCGTGCGAGGCGACGAAGTGGGGACTGATTGAATGCTGCCGGAGGAATTTCCGTACAATACCTCCCAGGTAATGGCCATAGGTCGTATGCAACAGGGCCAGGGACAATCCGTCACAGGTGTGGGCTTTCCTGAGCTTTTCCGCCCACTCCTCAGGATAAGGATAGGTGACGGCTGCCCTGATCTCATAGGTCCAGCTGCCTTCATCCTCCGTGAAATGACATAATGCAACATCCGTCCCGTCCAATGACGTTCCCGACATGATACCTACAACGGTGTAATGGTTCATATATAAGTATTCAAAGCAGATCGGTCAGCCATTCCAGGCCAATAGCCCTGGAACCCTTCACCAGTACTGTTCCGTTCCTGATCGGATTCATTTCCAGATGGGATCGTGCTTCACTTACGCCAGGGAACGTCCTGAATCCGTCAGGTACGGTGGTCCGGGAGAATTGCTCCCCGATCAGGATCCCTTTGAGAAGGCCCAGCTCTGTGGCCAGTGCCATGATCCGCCCGTGCTCATCACTGCTGAAGGAGCCGAGTTCCAGCATGTCGCCCAGGATCAGCCACTTGTCATGACCGTCGAGGGAGGCAAAATTCCGCAGGGCGGCTTCCATGCTGGATGGGTTGGCATTATAGGCATCCAGAATGACCCGGTTATGCGTGGTATTGATGACCTGCGAACGCATATTTGCCGGCACGTAATCCGATATCGCCCGGGCCATCCTCCCGGCCCGAACATGGAAATAATTTCCTACTGCCCAGGCAGCCAGTACATTCTCAAGGTTGTATCTTCCGGTCAGTTGCGTGGCGACAAACATTTCCTGTCCGGCCTCTTCAGGAAAAATCCTGACTGTAAGGTACGGATCCGGCAATGGACAGGCTCCCCTGACAGATGCATGGCCGGAAGTGCCATACGTGATACGCGGTACAGATGCGGAAAGGGACTCCAGCAGTTCATCGTCGCTATTGACGAACAGTGTACCACCGTTATCCCGTATGTAATCATAAAGTTCTTTCTTTGCGCTGATGACACCTTCGAAGCTGCCAAAACCTTCCAGGTGGGCGCGGCCGATGTTGGTGATGAGACCCAGGTCCGGCTGCGCGATCTGACAGAGCTGACGGATCTCCCCGGGGTGGCTGGCGCCCATCTCAACGATGGCTATATCGGTGTCATCATGAATGGAGAGGATGGTCAGGGGTACACCGATATGGTTATTGAGGTTGCCACGGGTGGCAACCGTATGATATTGTGTCGACAGAATGGCAGCGCAAAGCTCTTTGGTGGTCGTTTTACCGTTTGTGCCGGTGATGGCAAGCACCGTTACCTGAACATGCTGACGGTGGAGAATGGCCAGCTCCTGCAGCGAGTCAAGAACATTGCCGACCAGAAGGAACCTTTCATTCATGACCACTCCGGGATCATCCACCACCGCATAGGTGCAACCCTTTTGGATCGCCTCCCGGGCAAATGAATTACCATCGAAGCAGTCACCTCTCAGCGCAAAGAAGATAGAGCCCTCAATGATTTTACGGCTATCGGTACAAATAGAGGGATGCCTTTGAAAGACATCATATAATTCTTCTCTGGTCATCTTTCCAAAACAATACCCCATCCGGAATCATCCCGATGGGGTATATTTTAACTGACAGTCTATTCCGTTCAGTTCCCTCTGTAGGATGATCCCATCCTGGTCATGGCGCAGCGGAAGCCGATGTTGTTGGCTGACTGGGCCTCATCGAGGTAGCGTCTGACGGACGGACTGAGATAGTAAGCGGGGTCCCGCCATGAACCTCCTTTGTAGACCCTCGATTTGTCGGTGATCAGGGAGGTGTTGCCGTAGTCATACATGAGCTGTGTTGTATTGCTTTCCGTGGGTTCAGCGGCCCAGTCTGCAGCAATGGTGGAGGAATAATCGCCGTCTTTGTAGTTGATGTTGTCCGCTTTGCGGTAATTCTTTCTTCCGGCGGCTTCCTCAGGTGTGACTTCCCGGTATTTAAGTCTTCCAAGGCTATCTTTCGGAGCCAGGAATCCATCCTCGTCCGTTTGTTTGACCGTGAATACGTTTCCCCTGTAAGGCTGCAGGTCAGCCACATCCTGGAAGGTCAAAGGACGGTAAACATCCAGGACCCATTCGGCCACATTCCCCGCCATGTTGTAGAGTCCATAGTCGTTGGGCCAGTATGAGCTGACCTCTGTGGGGATGAGGGCGCCATCGTTCAGGTTGCCTGCAACACCCATATAGTCACCTCTTCCTCTTTTGAAGTTCGCGATGAAATTACCATAATATTTTTTCTCATCGGTCCTGACGTAGCTGCCATTCCATGGGTATGACTTCCTTTCCACGATCCTTTCATTCAGCGTATTGCCAATCAGGCCATAGGCCGCATATTCCCATTCCGCTTCGGTAGGAAGGCGATATTCAGGGAGGAGGATTCCGTCCTCAAAGCGAACGGCACGGCCGTCGGGATTACCATTGGGTCTGAGGTCAGGAAGGTTCTTATTGACAAGTCCCTGGTATTGTCCGGCCAGGTATGCTTCGGTATTGAAATTATTTTCATTGCGCTGGTCAGGATCCGGCTGCAGGATTCCCTTCTTGATGAGGAGCATCTCATTGACGCGATCGGTACGCCATACGCAATAGTCATTGGCCTGCACCCATGAAACTCCCACCACAGGATAGTTCCTGTAGGCAGGGTGACGCAGGTAGGTGGTCACAAAGGGTTCGTTGAAGGCAAGGCGGTCGCGCCATACGAGGGTGTCGGGCAATGCTTTTCTGACCACCTCGGGGTAATCGGTGCCGAATACTCTTTCAAGCCAGTACATGTATTCCAGGTAATCAACATTGGCCACTTCTGTCTCATCCATGTAGAAGGAATTGACGGTAACCCTTCTCGGTACATTATCCCAGTCAAACAGCACATCCTGCTGCGAGGAGCCCATGACAAAGGTTCCCCCTTCGATGTAAACCAGGCCCGGACCCGTGATCTGCTCGGTTTCCAGGGCAACTTCAAATCCGCCCCATTTGGGATCGTTATACACCCATCCTGTGGTATTGGACGCTTGTTTCTTTCCCATTTTAGATATTCCATCCTTGGCACATCCCGAAAAACCAACCACAAGTGCGGCTATTACGAAAAATCCTAATAATTGATTTTGCCTGATCATTTTAGTGGACTTAAGTTGAACCTAACAATAACTAAAAACTAGGTGAATTTATTACTTTGATGCGTCTTTTTTTATAGTCTTCTTTATAAATGCAGAATTCCCAGCGGAATGAGACTTCATGGGCTCCTCCCGAACTGATCCCGATTTTTGAAAGTGTGTAATCAAAGCTGTAGCCTATCTGATAAGCGGGTTGCCGGAATCCCAGCAAAACGATGATGGCGTCAGGATTTTCAAAATTATGCCGGAACCAGAGTCCAGCGACAAAGGGATATATATTGCCGTACAATCCGGCATTCAGCTGATGAAACTCACCCTGCTGCTGGTACAGGAAATTAGGTGAGAGGGTGATATCATCCTCCTCGGCATCACCGAACCGCATGGTCGAAAGGTTGAAGTCGGCTCCGCCATGCACGGTGAACTTTCTGCTGAGTTTACTTTCAGAGGGATCCGTGAATCCATTGTCTGGTTCAGCAAGATGATGCACTGCCATACCCACATAAAACTTATCCTCATATCCAGCCATCAGCCCGGCTGAGAAATCTACAAATCCAACCGATTTGGAATCATAAAACTGTGGATCGTGGTATGCCGGATCAATGGTGCCGTTGTTGGGGTCAATCGCATCTCCGAAGACCAATTTATCCACATCCACCTTCATCTGCTGATAGGTGGCCTGGGCCCCGAAATCGATGCGGAAGCTCTCGGATGCCTGCAGCTTAAAAGAATACAGACCGCTCATCATCAGTGAGTTGATAGCTCCGCCGCCCTGGCGGTCGGCAGTGAACATGACACCGTACCCGCTCTTGATCTTCTCCAGAAACTGGTCATACCCAACATTGTAGGTTACATATCCCTTTGAGAGGGCCGGCCACTGATTTCGGTAATTCAGCGTCAAACGACCGCAATACGTTGATCCTGCCATGGCAGGATTCAGGTACATGGGATTGGCATAATACTGTGAAAAAGCAGGATCCTGACCGTAGGTGCCGAATGGCACCATAAAGGCTAATAAAAGGATCAACGAAGAAAGTCTCCTTATCATCAGGGCTTTTTCAAAAAATTGGGTACAATATTACAAATATTTTCAATCAACACTTGCGATTGTTGATTATTATTCAACTCAAAATGTTGAAAAATATTGCAGTTCAGCGAGAATCCGTGTTATGTAACCAGCGCTTAAAACATTTTGTTCGTAAAAATGTTAATTATCCAGGGCAATATCCGGGTCGCATCTTCGCTTTACTATTAAGCAACGTTTTGTGATCCATGATCGTCTATATAAGGTAATCATACCGATTAAATTCGGATATTTGCAAACCATAACACACCGATGAGGTTCAAGCCAATAATCGTTCTTCTGTTACTCTTGTGCACAGTTCATGTGTTGACAGCCCAATCCCTGCCCCGTCGGATCGATGGATTCAGGGTAAGCGTGGTGAAATACACAGATACCGATTCCCTTGTCCATATCGGATTCAACGGCGCTGTTTTTACGGCAGAATCCGGAATGCTGCCGGTGTATCTTGAAAGGCTGGACTGGGATCCGTCCTGGCAAAATCCCGAAGTAAGGCTGAGCAATATGATCTTTGATGTGCTGGACAATGCAGATGAAAGAATGATACCTGATCTGGCAGGTGCCGGCCAGGAAATAACTGTGAGATCCGTGGTCACCTATGAAAAGAAAAAACCTTTCCTGACCTACTCATTCATTCCTGTCAGAAAAAATCCCTGGCTAGGGATCTACGAAAAACTGACCTCATTCCAGGTTGAAGTCATTTCCGGCCCTTCACCCGCTTCCATCCGGCAGGCAAGCAGCAGGACGTACAGCGCTTCCTCCCTTCTGGCCTCCGGGAACTGGTACAAATTTGCAGTCAAAGAAACCGGGATCCATAAGATCACCTACAGCCAGCTTACCGAAATGGGCATTGCACCTTCCTCCATCGATCCGCGAAATATCCGGATCTTTGGATACGGAGGAAGAATGATGCCTGAGAACAGCAGCGAAGCCAGGTACGATGACATGCTGGAGAACAGCATCTACATTTCGGGGGAGGAGGATGGCAGAATGGACCCACAGGACTACATCCTCTTTCACGGTGAAGGTCCTGTGACCTGGACCTACGATTATTTCAGCGAAGCTTTTGAACATACCAACCACCTGTATGCTGATGAATCCTGTTACTTCATCACCTGCGACCTTGGCCCCGGTAAAAGGATCAAGCCGCTGGAAAGCACTTCCGAACCGGCGACAGAAACCGTCAACTCCTTCAATGACTATGCATCCCATGAGATCGATGACGTTAATCTGGTGAAATCTGGCAGAGTATGGTTGGGTGAAACATTTGATGTGGTCACTGAATATCAGTTCCCTTTTGAATTTCCCAATATCGATAAAAGTACTCCGGTAAAGTTAAAGACACACCTTGTGGCCCGGTCAACCATCAGCAGTTCATTTCGCATACAGGCCGCAGACCAGTCTCAGGTGGTCAATATTTCTGCCATCCTTTCATCCTACAACAGCCTGTACGCAAGGGAAGCCATTACGACGACGGAATTCCTTCCGCTCACACCACAGGTCGACGTTTCAATCAAGTACAACAAAACCACCGCTACCTCGATCGGATGGTTGAATTACATAGAGATCAATGCAAGACGTGCACTTTCTTTCACAGGAAATCAGTTGGCATTCCGTGACGCCCGCTCTTCAGGCCCGGGCAGGGTCGCTGAATATACCCTCTCGGATGCCTCTTCAGCAGTTACCATCTGGGACGTTACAACACCCTATGACATCAGGGAGGTCAAAGCCAAATCCGGCGGCACAAACCTGACATTCCGACTGCCGTCCGATACCATAAGGCAATTTGTGGCCTTCACAGGAAACGACTTTCCATCGGTCAGTTTTATTCAAAAAGTGGATAATCAAAACCTCCACGCTATTGGTAAAGTGGATTATATCCTGATTACGCCGGAAGAATTCCTGGAAACCTGCAATCGCCTGGCCCAGTTTCATATTGAAAGGAACGGATTGATAGCTGTGGTGGTGCTGCTGCCGCAGATCTACAATGAGTTCTCATCGGGAATGCAGGATATCACAGCTATCCGGGATTTTGTGAAGATGCTGTACGACCGTTCCGGGGAAGGCAACGAACCAAGATACCTCCTGCTGTTTGGCGACGGCTCATACGACAATAAGAACCGTCTGAGTGGCAATACCAACCTGGTTCCCACCTACCAGTCGGCGGAGAGCTTCAGCCCTGTCATCTCCTACGTGACGGATGATTATTATGGCATCCTGGATGACGGAGAGGGTACCGGTGAAAACGATATGCTCGATATTGGTGTGGGCAGGCTGCCTGTGGCGACGATTGAGGAAGCCACTGTGGCTGTGGATAAGATCTTTCATTATGCCACATCCTCCTCAAAGGTAATGGGCGACTGGAGAAACGTTGTCACTTTTGTCGCTGATGACGAAGACAGCAATATCCATCTGGATGATGCTGACAACCTTGCCATTTATGTGGATTCCAATTATACCGATTATAATGTGAACAAGATCTATCTTGATTCTTACACCCAGGTCTCCACTCCCGGAGGTCAGCGGTATCCGGATGTGAACGCGGCCATCAACGATCAGGTGGAAAAAGGTGCTTTGATCATTAACTATACAGGCCATGGAGGCGAAGTGGGATGGGCTCATGAGAGGGTACTGGAAGTGGCAGATATCAACAGCTGGATCAACTATGACCGGATGCCGGTCTTTGTAACGGCGACCTGTGAATTCAGCCGTTTTGACGATCCTGCAAGAACCTCCGCAGGCGAATTTGTGTTCCTTAATCGCGCCGGAGGTGGACTTGCCCTGTTCACCACGACCCGGGCCACGTTCGGAAGTCCGAACTATTCGCTGAACAAAAGCTTCTATTCCTACGCATTCCGTAAGATCGACGGGCATTTCCCCACGATGGGCGATATCATCCTCTATTCCAAGCGACAGAGCGGATCCGACAACAACGGCAGGAAGTTCGTCCTGCTGGGAGATCCCGCACAACGGCTTGCTTATCCCGAATATGACGTGGTGGCCACGGCCATCAACTCACGACCCACCAGCGGCCAGCCGGATACCATCAGCGCACTGTCGACGGTCTCCATTACCGGCGAGATAAGGGACGCACAGGGACGCATCATGCCAGGATTTAACGGCACCCTCAACACCACCGTCTTTGATAAACCTCAGACAGTGACCACGCTGGGTAACGACGGCGGCAGCACACGGGGATTCGACGTGCAGAAAAGCATCCTGTATAAAGGGAAATCGACCGTGGTGGACGGCATCTTTGAATTTAGCTTCATCGTACCAAAGGATATCGCCTATAAATTTGACTTCGGTAAGATCAGCTTCTATGCCGAAGATGGCGCATGCGACGCCAATGGCTATTTCAGCGACATCATCATCGGCGGATTCGACGAGGCGGCCTCAGCGGATACCGCCGGACCCAGCATCGACCTTTACATGAACAATGTCTACTTCAGGAATGGAGGGATCACCGACCAGAATCCGGTCCTTCTGGCACTGGTCGATGATGAAAGCGGGATCAACACCGTCGGAAACGGAATCGGTCACGATATTGTGGCTATCCTCGATGAAAATACGGATGAGCTGAAGGTACTCAATGATTACTATCAGGCTAACCTCAACACCTACCGGAGCGGTGTGATCACTTATCCGTATTTCAATCTCAGCGAAGGATCGCATCACATCCGCCTGAAGGTATGGGATGCATTTAATAACTCATCGGAGGCGATCATCCATTTTGTCGTGAAGAACTCTGATGATATGGTGATGGAAGATCCGCTCAACTATCCCAATCCCTTCACCGACCGGACATGGTTCACCTATGAGGTGAACCATGTCAGCGAAGGAATGGAGGTGGGGATTTTCATCTATGATCTGGTCGGTCAGCTGGTCATGGAGATCCATCGTGAGGAAAACGGAAATGGCTACCGGCCGGAGCCGATCATGTGGGACGGGAACGATCAGCACGGGAATCCCTTGCGCGGGGGATTGTATATCTACAGGATTCGGATCAGGGACAACACCGGGGCAGTATCTGAAACTTCAAACAAGCTGGTCATCATCCGGTGACCTTGAATAGAGAACTCTTGAACCTTATGCGTTTACATCTGCTCAGACGACTCTTCTTTTTTCTGCTGATCCTGATCGCCTCAGGTTTTGTGGCGTTGGACCCAAAACCGGTCCGGGTCATTGCCTGGAAGGGATTTCATGAATATCCGCTGGGAGAGAATCTGTCCTATAAGACCTACGATTTTGAAAACGCCCGTATTGATCCTACCACTCATGGGTTTCTCCCGCTTTATTCGGAGATCATCCCGCTTGAAGACCGGTATGACACTGTCATAATACGCCTCGGAGACATCGTATCTGAGGCCGCAGATGCCATGGAGATCGAACAGATAGAAGGAGTTGAGACCATTACCAGCGATTGGCAGGTTCAAAGCAGGATCATCACCCACAACGACCAGCCTGGAGTGATGCTGACGATCCTGCCTTTTATCAAACATACCGATGAAGTGAACTATCGCCGGCTGATCTCATTTACCATTGACCTTGAGTTCGGGGAACTCTCCGATAAGGATCCCCATGTGAATCCTCTGCCTGTCATCCCGAACTCAGTGCTCAGCAGCGGCAACTGGTTCAAACTGGGTGTCACCAGATCGGGCATTCACAGGATCACGTATCAGGATCTGGAATCCTATGGGCTGAATCCAGCATCCCTTGATCCCAGGAATATCCGTTTATACGGAAATGGTCCGGGTATGCTTCCCGAACCTAATTCCTCGCCACGGACCGGTGATCTGACCGAGAATCCCATCCGTGTCATCGGAGAAGAGGATGGTATCTTCCATCCTGATGACTTTATTCTTTTCTACGGTGCATCACAAACTGGCTGGACGTATAATCCATTCAGGCTCACTTTCGAACACTCTGTGAACCTCTACACCGACACGACTTACTATTTTCTCACAGCGGACCTGGGTCCTGGACAACGGATCGGCACCCTTCAGCAGAGCAGTGCCTTACCCACCGACACCATCACTGATTTTAACAACTACGCTGTTTTTGAGGAGGATCTTGTCAACCTGATCAAATCAGGTAAGGACTGGTACGGAAAAAAATTTGATATGATCGATTCCTCACAGCTGGTGAACTTTTCTTTTCCTGACCTCCAAACGAAATCGCCCGTCAACATCAAATTTCTTGTCGCGGCCCGGTCAACGGTGAATTCAGACTTTACCATCCATTACCACGGAGAATCCATAGCCAGTGCAACCGTGATGGGCATACAGGCTTCCTCTACCACGGTGTATGCACGCAAAAGCCAGGATAATGACACCTTTGTGGCAGATGGGGAAACCCTTGCTCTGCGTGTTGCTTACAAGGCACCCACATCCACCTCTTTCGGGTGGTTGAATTACATCGAACTTAATTTTATCCAGAAACTTGTTTTCCGGGGGGAACAGTTGCCATTCAGGAATGCAGAGGCCATGGGCAGGGACCGTGTGGGTAAATTCATCCTTTCCGACAGCGATCCTCAAACCGTAATCTGGGAAATCACCAGTCCGGGAGAGATTGTCGAGGTGCTGGCGCAGAAGGAAGGTAGTTTGATGAGCTTTGTGCTGCCAGTGGATTCTATCCGTCAGTTTATTGCTTTCAATGGCTCTGATGATCTCTCCCCCGCCTTCATAAAAAAAGTGGAGAATCAGAACCTTCACGGTGCCGAAAGCGCCGATATGATCATCGTCTGTCCGCCGCGGTTCCAGGATCATGCACGTCGGCTGGCTGACATTCATCTGGAAAGGGATCAGTTCTCATCCCTCATCGTATCCCCGGAACAGATTTACAACGAATTTTCGTCAGGTGCGAAAGACATCGCCGCCATCAGGGATTTTATGCGGTTGCTCTATATCCGCTACCCTGAAAGCAGCATTCCAAAATACCTGCTGCTGTTCGGTGATGGTTCTTTTGATCCCAAAGAGCGTCAGGCACAGGGAACGGATCTGATCCCGACATTCCAGTCGGCCGAGTCTCTCCTGCTGACCTCTTCCTTTGTTTCCGACGACTTTTACGGTCTCCTTGACGAAGAAGAAGGCAGCGACGCGCACGGCATTCCTGATGTGGGCATCGGGCGGTTCCCGATCAGCACTCCGGAAGAGGCTGAACATATTCTTCATAAAATTGAATTTTACCTGAACCATAAAGAGCAGGTCCTTGGTGACTGGCGCAACAATATCTGCTTTCTGGCCGATGATGAAGACATCAACCTGCATTTCAATCAGGCAGAAGAGCTGGCATCCTATGTAGATAGTGCGTATAATCAGTATAATATTGACAAGATCTATTTTGATTCGTTTCAGCAGGTGGCTTCTCCCAGCGGACCACGCTATCCGAATGCCACCAACGCGTTGAACCAGAGGGTCAGGGATGGTGCTCTGATCATCAACTATACGGGCCACGGCGGAGAAACCGGCTGGGCTGCTGAACGTGTCCTGGAAGCATCGGATATCAACAGCTGGACAAACATTGACCGGCTGCCGTTGTTTGTGACAGCCACCTGCGAATTCAGCCGGTTTGATGACTATGAACGGACCGCCGCCGGCGAGCTGGTTTTTCTGAACAACAACGGAGGTGGCATCGCCCTGATCACCACAACGCGACTTGCATTCGCCCAGTCCAATTTTATCCTGAACACCAGGTTCTATCATTATGTCTTTGAAAAGATCAACGGTAATTATCCCAGGCTGGGCGACCTTGTGCGCCTGTCAAAAAGCTTCCCGGAAAATGACAATGTCAGAAACATCGTATTGCTGGGAGATCCGGCACTTCAACTGGCCTATCCGGTATTCGAAATCAAGACAACCGGATTTTTCAGCTCTCCCTACGGTGCCATGAAGGCGGATACGATCTATGGCACGTCAAAGATCACTGTCACCGGTCAGATTGAAGATACAGAGGGAAATATCGTCCAGGATTTTGAAGGACACCTCTTTCCGAAAGTGTACGACAAACCTTCCACGATCCATATGCTGGTGAACGATGCGCGCAGCAGGCCCGGAGAGTTCAGCGTCCAGAAAAATGAACTCTTTGATGGAAATGTATCTGTCAAACAAGGGAAATTTACCTTTTCTTTCTTCGTCCCCAAAGATATCGCCCTGAACTTCGGCAAAGGCAGGATCAGCTATTATGCCATGGACAGCGTGGTGGATGCCAGCGGATATTACGAGGATTTTATCATCGGAGGAATGGATGGTAACTCCGGTTCGGATTCCCAGGGCCCATCCATCCGACTTTTTTTAAACGACTCAACCTTTGTCAACGGAACCTGGGTGAATTCCCAACCTATCCTGATCGCCGATCTCAGTGATGAAAGCGGCATCAATGCACTGGGCAACGGTATCGGTCACGATATCGTGGCCACTCTGGATGATGATTCGGAAGGATCGCTGGTACTGAATGAGTACTTCCTCTACGACAGGGACTCCTACCAGAACGGGAGCATCCGGTATGTCATGCCGGTCATTCAGCAGGGAACTCACCGGCTCACCCTTAAAGCCTGGGACCTGCAGAATAACTCATCTGTCGTGAGCATTGATTTCATGGTTTCTGACAGCATTGACCTGAATATCCAGAATGCATCGAATTATCCCAATCCATTCAGGGATTACACCTATTTCACCTTTACTCATAACCAGTTCGACCAGGATATGACCGCAGAAGTATGGATCTATCATCTCAGTGGAAACCTTGTCAGAAAACTGGGGCCGGTAGAGATAGAAGCAAACGGATACAATGCAACCACACTGCTCTGGGATGGTACCACCGGGACGGGTACAAGGGTAAGGTCAGGTCTTTATGTATACCACATGATCCTTGACAATAAGAAAAACTCGCAGCTGCAGCTTTCGGGGAAACTTATTGTGCTGGATTAAGCAATATCTTCCATAAGATAACGTTTTGCTACAAATAATTTTATATCTTTGCCGACGCAAAATTCAAATCAATTTATGCAGCACTATAGACTGAGGATCAGTATCATCAGCATTATTAGCATCATGATGCTTTCGATATGGGTGAAGGCCCAGGATAACAATTACCTCGGACAGGAATTGAACACCATTACCACAGCCGTCCCATTCCTCCTGATCGCTCCTGATGCACGTGGAGGAGGTATGGGTGATGCAGGCGTCACCAGTACCCCGGATGCTTCCTCAATGCACTATAATCCGGCAAAGTATGCGTTCATTGAAAAGAACATGGGATTCGCCGTGTCGTACAGCCCCTGGCTGAGGGCTTTGGTCAGCGACATAAACCTTGCCTACCTGGCAGGCTACAAACGCATTGATGACAAACAGACCATTGGCGCCTCCCTGCTGTATTTTTCGCTTGGGGATATTACCTTCACCGATATTGTGGGAGAAGTGATCGGCAATTACAAGCCCAACGAATTCAGCATCGATGTGACCTATGCACGTAAGCTGGGTCCGGTATGGTCAGGAGCCGTCTCTGCGCGCTATATCTATTCAAACCTCACCCAGGGAATCCCTGTGGCAGGAGCCTCCACACATGCAGGTCATTCAGCCGCCACCGATGTTGCGTTTTACTACACCAAAAAGATCGGTATAAAAAACGTGGACAATGCTTGGCTGAACCTTGGATTCAACATATCCAACATCGGAGCTAAGATTTCGTACAGTGAAAGCAACACGGAAAAGGACTTCATCCCCACCAACCTCCGCTTCGGCCCCTCACTGACCTTTGATTTCAATGAGTACAACCGTTTTTCGTTCATGATCGATGCCAACAAGCTCCTGGTCCCTACACCTCCCTATTATGACTCCGTTGGCAATATCACTGAAGGAATGAATCCTGATGTGGGTGTGGTAAAAGGAATGTATCAGTCATTCTATGACGCACCGGGAGGCTTCAGCGAAGAGATGGCTGAATTCAGCTTTTGCATTGGAACCGAATACTGGTACGACCAGCAGTTCGCCATCCGCGGAGGATATTTCTGGGAAGCAGAAACAAAGGGCAACAGGCAATATTTCACCCTTGGTGCCGGATTGAGGTACAATGTATTCGGCCTGGATTTCTCCTACCTCATCCCCACCGATCAGAAGAATCCACTGGAAAACACCCTCCGCTTCACGCTCTCATTCGACTTTGAGGCATTCTCCAAAAAGACCGATGAAGAGTTCACCGAATGATCACCGGACAGGTCTTGGATATGATATACACCGGCTGATCCCTGACCGGCCGCTGTTTTTGGGCGGGCTGCAGATCCATCATTCGAAAGGATGCCTTGGGCATTCCGACGGGGATGTGCTGATCCACGCCATTTGTGATGCACTATTGGGAGCAGCAGGCCTGCGTGACATTGGCTTTTATTTTCCCGACACCTCACCCGAATTCAAAGGGATCGACAGCAAGATCCTCCTCCGTAAGGTGATGCAGCTTGTGCACGAAAAAGGGTTCCATCCGGTCAACATCGACACCACCATCGTTCTGGAACAACCCAGGCTCGCCTCCTATATCCCGGAGATGAAAAAAATACTGGCAGAAATCCTGGAAACCAGCGAAGAGACTATTGCTATAAAAGCAAAGACCAATGAAGGTCTGGGCCCCATTGGCCATGAAGATGCCATTGCCTCCTACGCCATCGTCCTCCTGCACACCTCACGACCTGCCTCTGTCTGATCCGTATGTATCGATGCTTTGGGCTACAATACTTAAATCCCTACGGGATAAGTACTTTGCGCCTTTGTGCCTCTTTCCCTTATCCTTTACCCCTCTCAAAATACCCCTCCCCGAATCCCACCAGGTACAGCTGCTCGGTAGCGCGTGTTAATGCCGTATAAAGCCACCTCATATACTCCACATCGGGACTGTCATCCTTGACGAATCCCTGGTCGACGAATACCCATTTCCATTGCCCCCCCTGGGTTTTGTGACATGTCAGGGCATAGGCATATTTTACCTGTAACGCATTGTAATAAGGATCATTCCTTACTTTTTCGATGCGCTGCCTTCTTCGTGGCAGATCTGCGTAATCCTCCATGATGGTCTGGAACAGCTTCGCTCCCTCCTGGACGGATAAAGAAGCAGCCTCCACAAAAAGGGTATCCAGCAGGAGCCTGACATCAAATTCTCTCTGATTTGGGTAATCGATCATCCGTACCGTCACATCGGCGAACCGATGGCCGTACATCTCCTGTATGTTCCTTATCTTCAGGATCTCAATGATATCTCCGTTGGCGATGAATCCAGCCTCGGAATCGTGGGTCAGCCAGAAATAATTATTCCTGACCACCATCAGAAGCTCTCCTGCAGCAAGGTCATTCTCGTGGAACAGGATGCGTCGCCGAATCTCCCTGTTATAAATATTGGCCCTTTTGTTCGACCGCGTGATGACTACCGTATCGGCCTGCCCGTATTTCGCATAAGCCTCTTGAAGCAGATCCTCCATCTCCATGGAATGTATGCTGCGGATATCACTGAAGCCCGATAGATTGAAGAATGGTAACGTGGTGATGTTCCCGGTGATCTTTTGCCTCAGGTGCGTGGCATTGAACAGAATGCCTGAATCGCGGGACTGCCTGACGACTTCTGTCAGTTCGAAAAGCTCGACCATTTTGTGGAAGGCTTTTCCCAGAAGACCGGGATCCAGGGCCTGGCTGAGTACCTGACCGACCGGAGGCAGCTGTGCCAGATCACCCACGAGTATCAGACGGCAGTTCTCACCTTTGCTGACGTAAGAAAAAAGATCGTCCAGCAGGTTGCGCTGTGAAAAAAGGCTGAACTCACCCGCAGCCGATTCATTCTGTATCATGGAGGCTTCATCGACGATGAAGTAGGTATGACGGTGCTGATTTTCCTGAAGGGCGAGGACCAAGCTGCCATCCTGTGTGGTGCGTGCATAATAGATCATCCGGTGGATCGTATGCGCAGTCTGTCCGGAATACCCTGCCAGTACCTTGGCTGCTCTTCCTGTGGGAGCCAGAAGCACCGATCTGCGGTTTATCAGGGGCAGCACCTTTACAAGGACACTCACTACCGTGGTTTTCCCTGTACCGGCGTATCCCTTCAGCATAAAGAGAACATCGGGATCTTCATTCACAAGGAAATCCGCCAGCCGTCCGATCAGTTCCTCCTGGCCATTGGTCGGCGCGTACGGAAACTGTGAAAACAGCAGGGCACGTATTCGTGCAGCTTGTATATCTTTTCCCCCATTTCTCATCTCTCATCCCGCATTCCTATATTTCTCCTTTCTCCTTTCTCCTCTCTCCTCTCTCCTTTCTCCTTTCTCCTTTCTCCTTTCTCCTTTCTCCTTTCTCCTTTCTCCTCTCTCCTCTCTCCTCTCTCCTCTCTCCTCTCTAAAACGGATACCCAATCCCCAGGTTCCACACCACATTGGATTTCATATCGGAATCAAATATCCAGCGGCTGCCTTCGGGCATGTAAGGATCCCTGATCTGGGCGGCAAGATCGAGTCGAATGATAAAGAAATCGAAGTCCAGCCGGATACCCAGTCCGGCATCCATCGCGAACTCTTTATAAAAACGCCGGAAAGCGAACTCGCCCCCCGGGAAATCTTCACTTTCCCTTAAGAGCCATATGTTACCAATATCGGTAAACACGGCACTCTTGAGCATCTTGTAGATGGGGAACCGGTATTCAATATTGGCCATCAGCTTGATATCCCCGGCCCTGTCAAAATCAATGGTATCCGTAGTATAACTGCCCGGTCCCAGCCGTCTGAAGATCCAACCCCTCATATCGTTGGCCCCCCCCGCAGGAAAGGCCCGCTCATAGGGCATGACCAGCGAATTTCCGTAAGGAAGACCCAGACCTGCATAGCCCCTGAGGACCAAGGTATTACGGGAAACCAGGTAGTGATAATACCGGAAATCGATCTCCTGACGAAGATATTGTGCATAGGGCATCTTGAAGATCGTATACTTGCCATCCTGTGTCGGAGCATCCGTCAGGTTCTTGATCATCTGGATAAGGTTACCCCCGGTTTCTACCTGGTAGTTCAGGTAAATGAAATCTATGTTCCTGTTCAGCTGCTGATTGCTGAATATGTAACTGTACCGTGAAGACATGATGAAATGATCCGAGTACTGCTCTTTCAGCCACGCATCGTTGGTTTCATTGATGTACTTATAGAAATCAGAAGAATCATCCGGAAAGATCTTGACGGAGGTCAGTTCCAGGGGAGTGATCTCATGATGCTTCTCCTGGTCATGCTCCCAGTTGTAGCCAAAGGAACCGTTGGACAGATGCCTTATGTAATCAGGCTGAAGTTCGTAAGTATAACTCACGCTGATGCTTGTTCTCGGCCGGAAATACTTGGGGAACCTCATCTGGGAAAAAGGTATGAGGAATTTCGGAAAATGAAGGCTGACCTCTATTCCTGCTTCAACGGTATTGAAAAACAAAAACCGCTTCTCTGCCTCCTGGGCCGACCGCTGGAGTTCCGTTGCCCCGCGAAGACGAATGCGGAAAAGTTCAGCACCCCCGAACAGGTTCTTGTTCTGTACCACAAGGCTTCCTGCAATTCCAGGATTACCTGCCGAATTCGTGATATCCGTCTCAATGGAAAAACTATTGACAGGAGCATTGGTGATCATGATCCTCGTATCCAGGAAACCCTGGTCGGGGGGTAACGGATGGGACTCTTTTACTGTCTCTGAGAAAGACAGGTTCACCAACCGGTTGATCGCCATACGGGTAAGCTGTGTGTTGGTTTGGGTGGCATCGCGAAGCCGGTAGAACGAGCCCTGCGTGAAATATACAGACTGGGCAATGACAGCAGGCTTGATCTTCAACGCTCCGGGGTAAATGAACACATATTGATCAAGGGTGTCTTTTTGTTTCCTGTCAAGCTGATAATAGATCAGCGTATCAAGACGCGCATCCACAGGGCGAAGTGGATCAAAATGAGGTTCGATGAAAATATGATCGATCCGGTACCGCTTATGGTTCGACTCCACGACCGAATCAATGGATCCGGCATAGATCCTGCGGTTGTTCTCTATGATCATCAGCAGATCCATCTGGTGACTATTGAGACTGCTGTCGATCTCATACCGTATAAAGTCCCTGGAGAAATAATAATAACCATTGTTCCTGAGCATCTCCGTGATACGGGAACACTCATCATCCAGGGTGTAGGAGCTGTAATTGAAGCCTGCCTTGAGCAGGGTATGCGGAATGACATGATCAACCAGGTGAGCCAGCGTGTCGTCTTTGATCCGGTAACTGACGTTCCGCAATGTGTACGGTTTGCCCGCTTTGATGAAATAATTCACCCGGGCCTTGTTCTTCTTCAGGGTATCGATCGTACTGGATATGCCCGACTCGAAATAACCTATATTGTTCATGTACAGCTTCATATCACGCGTTGAGGCATCGATCCTGGCCTGATCGACCATCACCGGCTGTTCACCGAATTTCCTGCGGAACCAGCTCTTGTACTTTCTCTCCTTGCCTTTAAACGACTGCTGGTAGATCCATGTATAAAGGTTCAGCCCCAGGAAACGTTTGTTCGGCGTCTGCTGCAGATATCCCGTCAGATCTCCGGTCTCGATCTTGCGATCATCCGAACTGATGACATTTTTTTTGAGCCTGTATCCTTCCTGCGTGAGCCTTGAAGGGCCACAGGAGGAAAGGATGATCGAAAGCATCACCACAAATAGCGTAATATAGCGATACGGAGTTTTCAAGAAGATAACCTGTTTTGCTTCACTCCCGAGTAAAAAGCAAATTTAGTATTATTCCCTGCTCATCAGTGATCGAAATCCCTTATAAAAAATTTTAAGGATGCTCATGAATTTCATGATCTTTTGTGATGTTAAGCAGTAATTGAATACTTTCACGGTGGAAATTCTAACCATAATGTTTTGATGATGAAAAACAAGATGAATGGAGTCAGCCCTTACCGCTGGGCGATCCTGTCAGCCTATTTCATTCTGACGGCGATGATCCAGGTGCACTGGGTCACCTTTGCGCCCATAACGGTGGAAGCCATCGGACTTTACAACACCTCGGCTTTCTGGATCGTATTGTTATCCATGTCGTTCATGGTGGTGTACATCCTTGTATCGGCACCCGCGTCCTATATCATCGACCGCTATGGTTTAAAGATAGGCATTGGCATTGGCGCGCTGCTGATGGCGGTCTTTGGATACCTGAAAGGCGCCTTTGGTGACAGCTATACCATGGTATGCATCGCACAGTTCGCACTGGCAGCAGCCCAGCCATTCATTTTAAACGCAGTCACCAAGATTGCAGCCGACTGGTTTCCTGTCAGGGAGCAGGCTATGGCCACAGGTCTGGGCACCCTGGCACAATTTGTCGGTATACTTCTGGCCATGGCTGTGACCAAACCCCTGGCTCAGTCCTTCCTTGCAGAAGGCGCACAGGACAGCATGACCATTGATTCGGTACGGTCGATGCTTATGGTCTACGGATGGATATCCATTGCGGTTGCAGTTGTTTTCTTCATAATAATAAAAGACCGAAAGTCAAAAGATCAGGATGAGTTCATGACCAGCCAGAGGATCAGCGGGTGGCAGGGTATCCGGCATATTTTGAAGCTCAGGGATATGAGGCTCCTGTTGGCCGTGTTCTTCATTGGTCTTGGGATATTCAACGCCCTGACGACCTATGTTGATCTGTTGCTGGCGTCAAAGGGATTCATCACCGGGGGCAACCAGTCAGGGCTCATCGGGGCATTGATGATGGCATCGGGTATCGTGGGTGCGATCTTGATACCTGTCATCTCCGACAGGGTAAGAAAGCGGAAAGCAGTGCTGTTGTTTTGCCTGGCAGCATTGTTGCCTGGCCTGGCCGGACTGACGTTTTTCACCGATTACCTGCCTCTGGCAATCTCCGCAGGTATTTTCGGATTTTTCATCATGGGAGCTGCACCGGTAGGCTTTCAGTATGCTGCCGAGATCAGCCGTCCCGCACCCGAATCCGCTTCCCTTGGCCTGATTCTGCTCTCGGGTCAGGTTTCAGGGATCCTCTTCATCCTGATCATGGGCCTGGCAGGCAATGTAACCATGGAAGCATTCGCCAGCGCCCATATGGCAAGCGAAAGCCTGACGCTACTTCCTTTCATGATCGGTTTTGTCGTTCTTTCGGTCCTGAACGTTTTTCTTACGATGAGAATGAAAGAATTCAGGCCTGACCACTGAAATGCAAAAATGTTTCAGTAGGTGCAGGATATCAGGATGTGAGAACATTTCTCCACACCTGTACAGGTAACATGTTTACAGATCCGATAACCCTGTATGGTATACTTCAAGGAACTGATTCCACTGGCTGAATTCGGCAGGAAGCAATGGTAGCAGTTGAAGGTAATCCCGGCTGAATTCCCCGGGGCGCGGTGCATAAATGGATAGACCGTTGGGACCATTTTTCCCGCCAGCCACTTCTTTGTGTACGACAAGTCCTGAATGCTCATAGAAGTCAATGAGGGACCTGGCCTTCATTGAGATTTCCGGTGAGATCCAGGCACCCTCCAGGTTAAGTGCAAAACCGATGAGATCCATGAATCCGTCGCTGAAGAAATAGCTGTGATCCATACAGTCGCTGATGGCCAGGACGGATCCTTTTTTCATGGAGGAAGATAGGGCCTGCGCCAGCGAACCTATCCGTCCGCATAAACCATGAAGGTGCGTTCCGTCAAACACAGCCTGGGTGATCATTTTTCGCAATCCCGGCTCAACGGCCGACCGGTAGAAGTCAGCGACAGAGGCAACCACCTGGCTGGCCAGCTCTCCAGGATCCATTCCCGGATCGTCTGTCAGTTTTTTCAGGATCAGATCGTACGGGTAGCCGCTGCCCGGTTCCGCACCCTCGGAGGCCACGATAAAGGGCACGTGGTCGGCAAACACCATCATTGCTTCAACGTTGGCCATCCCGCAGGCATCAAATGCCACCACATCGAACCTGGTGCCTAGGTAATCTTCATCAGGCCCGAACCGGGAACGGATAGCCCCGATGGTGCTCTCATGACACCCTTGTAAATGCCGGAGGTTGGACTCAACGTCTCCCGATTGCAGTATCAGGCCTTTGCGCATGTACATTTTCCATGTCTGGAAATCGGGCAGCAGCCCTTTCCATCCGTTTCCGTGACCGGATAATATCAGCATTCTTTTCTCCGCAGGATATATGATTGCATTGTTGGTAATGGTTTCCTTCAGAATTTTTGGATCACTCCTGATACGAAAAAAACGCAGGATGATATCATCAGCAAATGCAGATCCCCTGTTGAGCCTCAGGAACAGGGAATCCGTCAGCATGGGGCCGATGAAGATGGCGCTGACATGTACATCAGAAGAGGATCCTATGGCTTTCATTTCCAGCAGATCGTCGAACATGGAAGCAGAAAGCGCAGGATCATCGGCAGCCATGAAAGTAAATACACTCCAGCTGGCGTTCCGGTTGACCGCTTCAAGGTTGACAGGCGAAATCCCGAAATTAAAATCCCGCTCTTCCAGGCGTAGTATGTCGGGAAGGCCATTGCGATAAGGATTGCCCTGATCGAAAAGCATAAGGTTTAGTTAAATTATGAACTCCATACCTTCATACTCATTAACCCAAAAATAAAAAATATCCACAAACATTTTGTACCTTAGCTTGCAAATAAACCTTCATACTATCAAAATAAAAAATCATGTCAATTTTAAAAGTCATTGAAGTACTGGCATCCTCCCCAAAAAGTTGGGAAGATGCGACAAAGGAAGCGGTAAGGATCGCGTCCAAGACTGTTAAGGAAATCCGTTCAGTCTATATCCAGGAGATGAGCGTGGTGGTTAAAAACAATGAAATTGCAGAGTATCGGGTGAATGCCAAGATCACCTTTGAGGTCATCACACTCTAAGAATTTCGTTCAGCGCCAATATTCATGATCATCATTGTGCTATTTCCCGGAAATTATATACTTTTGCGCCCTTAATAACTACACACTCACACCCACACCCACACTCACACCCACTTCCGGGAGTTTAGCTCAGCCGGTTCAGAGCATCTGCCTTACAAGCAGAGGGTCAGTGGTTCGAATCCACTAACTCCCACGAAAAAAAAGCCTCATGACAAGTACGTTGTGAGGCTTTATTATTTTTATAGACAAGTAGAAATTTTAACCTGGTTGAAGCATGGAGGCTGTTCTGAGGGTACCTATCTCACGACGATCAGTTTGCCTGTCGGTTTGGTGGTCTTTTCTTCCATGGCGTGTAGTTTTTAATGAAACATTTTATTCTAAACCACACCTTAAATTTATAACTTTACTGGTAAACTTTATGCTGACGATTTACAGATACAGTCACCGTTTACACATAATTTTTCACAACCTCAATTTTTAAAAATCTGACATGAAAACTTACCCCGCTCTTGTTTCCCTTTTGTTTATGATCCTTTCCTTTTTCTGTATCCAGGCTTGTAAAAAAGCACCGCCTGTTAAATTACAGGGACAAATATATATTCGTTTTAATGACAGGATTATCGAATTGGCGGAATCAGATGATCCTTCAGGCTATTCAATGAATAAGGTTGCTGAATCAACCTATTTTGGCAGCGTTTCCCCGGATGGGAATTATCTCCTTTTTTCAAACGATAGTGCGACTTTTCTCAGAAATCTCGCGGCCAAAAGTATTACAACAATTCTGAATTATCCGATTAACAATGTATGCTGGTCGCCTGATTCAAGAATGTTTTGTTACAAAACATATTGGAACTACCTGGATCGTACTGGTCCTTCCTCTGAACTATTTGTCTACCAAGTGTCCGATAACACCTTTGTGCCCTTGTATAGGGGACGGATCGAGACATACATGGGCGCCGGAAGTGTGACCGAGTCCGTAGATGGGATGGTCTGGCTATCTGCAAAGGAATTGTTGTTTCAATGTGGATCTTTTTTTCCCGACCGCATAAATAGCAATGAATTATGGAGAGATGGCCATGCCCTTCGTGCTGAAAACACAGTTATAGGGACCATAGGTGAACAACCTTTACAACCTTTAAATTCCATGATTTGCACCAACCGGTTATGGGTGAGAGGAATTGCGGTTGATGGTTCCTTTCTTCTTTATTCGAAAAGTGAGACCGCTTACGACCCGCATTTCATTGACCATATCAGCAACCAATATTTTATCGCTGATAAATGGACACTATCTCATTCCGACATCACTCCGGTTGATATTCTCCAGGGTGCCAATATAAAGGAGATTGATTGCAGTCCGTACGAAAAAGTGGGGATCATAACCGGTACATCTATCCTGTATTACATTAAGAACGGCGAATGGAACGACAAGATACTGATTTTTACAGACCCGGTAAATCTCAAAAAAAAATTGAAACGAAGCATAGAGTATTTAGCGTCTAATGAGTTCTGTTTTATCATGGACCCTGACGAGAAATTAATCGCCTATTTTGATCAGAGTGGGCTGAATATTTATGAAATTTCCAGCAAAAGGAAAATAGTAATCCATGAAGATTTTCCGGAATACAGGATAAATGAATATTCCAGCCCTTCTTTCGGAGAATTATTGGGATGGAGCAAGCATTGACATATTATCGTTTTTCTGTTTCTGGCGCACACGCCGATCAAATTAATCCATCTGCGCCGCTTTAAATTGACCTCCCAATAATATCAACTATCAATCGAAAACGTCGGAAAATTGTTCTGGTGATTATTCCGGACCAAACCCGGCGACTGATTTCGGAGTAACCCAGGCCAGTGAATCTCCAATCAGCAACATCATATTAGCAATAAAAACTGTCCTAAGAAGTGGGGGAATTATAGTTACGAAGGTACCTGGATACACCTCTTTATTGTTTCCGTGAAATACTTCCTAACATTCTGCCTCACAAAGGCCAACTATTCAACAATCCTTTGTTAATAAGTAAAAATCATGGGCGTCAATAACGACTGGCGTTGTCCTATCTTTGCATAACCTCTGTTTTAATAACTAAGACTGGGTTACTTACTGCGGGAGTGTGTTCTGGGTGAAGCACACTCCTTTTTTTATTGTAATCTGGATCCTGGAATTTATTTGGAATATATCGTAACCTTCTTCCTTAAGGAAGCAGGTTACGGTAGATCTGCGTATCCACTTTCTCCCGCACTTCAAACTGTCCGATGGGGAAATGCTGGCACATTACCACATAGCACATATTCATCGCAGGATCCACCAGAAAAGAGGTATTGAACATGCCGCTCCAGCTATACGATCCTATGGAGGAAGCTTTTGCCACAGGAATGGGTTGATCCTGGACATAAAAACCGAAACCATAAGCCAGTCCGGGCATATCAAAAACCAGTTCTCCGAGTTGATTGGTTGTCATCAGCTGAACGGTTTCGGATGTGAGTACCCGTGTTCCATCCAGTTCACCCCGGTTCAGGAGCATTTGCAGGAACCGGCTGTAATCTGCTGCCGTTGAGTACAATCCGGCGCCGCCTGAGAAATAGGTCTTCGGACCTCTGGGATCAAAGGAAGGTGTCAGGATCATCCCATGGATATCCTGGGTGGAGGGAGGATACTTGATCAGACTGCCATCTTCCTGTGGCCGGTAGAGCGAAACGATCCGGTTCCACTTTTCATCAGGCACGTAAAAATAGGTATCCTTCATGCCAAGCGGCTGAAAGACATGTTGATCGAGGTAAACTTCAAGCGATTGCCCGGACAGTACCTCTACGAGGTATCCTACCACATCGGCGTTCAGTCCTATATGCCATTTTTCACCCGGATTGAAATGAAGGGGCAGTTTGCCAAGCTTCTTAACCATGTCTCCCACCGTTCCTTGCCGCTGATCCAGTCCGTTAGAAATTCCCGCCTGACGGTACATATCAGAAAGAAAAGGATGATTGTAAAAGGTATAGGTCAGGCCTGAAGTCTGTGTCAGCAGGTGCCGGATACTGATTTCCGAGGTTGCGGGTTCAAGAGTGTAGGATACGGGTATTCCATTTGTATCTAATTCGTCAGAAAGCTTTAGAACCCTGGGATCTTTAAATTCAGGAATGTATTTGGAAACCGGGTCATCCAGAGAAAACTTTCCTTCATCGTAAAGTATCATCAGCGCCGTATTCGTGATGGGAGCCGTCATAAAAGTGATCCTGAAGATAGCATCGCCGGTCATTGGCCTGCCTGCCTCCTTGTCGCTATATCCAAATGATTTCCAATATGTTGTTTTTTGATTTTGTGACATCATGACGACCCCTCCAGCCACATGTCCCGTATTCACGGATTCATTAAAAACGCTGTCAACAGAGGGGAGGTTTACATCTGCCACAGGGGCTGGCGACTTTTTGTTCCGTGAGGATGGTTGTTGTTTGCAGGAGAACTGCGTTACCAGCAGGAACATCAGAGTCAGGAGGATCGCAGTTTTTGTCAATGGTTTCATCAGGCAGGGTTTTTAGAATGTAAATAGTTTATTATCAGTTCTTAAGAAATAAAAGATTTCCTATTGCAAGATGTCCGCAAATTTATTATTTTTGCCCCACATATACAAAACCACACTCACACCCACACCCACACCCACACCCGCCTCGGGGTATTAGCTCAGCCGGTTCAGAGCGCATGTTTCACAGACATGAAGTCGCAGGTTCGATCCCTGCATACCCCACCCCCTGAAACCCTGAAATACCAAAGATTTCAGGGTTTTTATTTTTCTAATAACATATGCAGTTTACCTGCGGTTTAAATATGGTTTAAAGTTTTTATTGAAATTTCAAAACTGATTTTAAACCAAACGTTGGTTTAAAGAAAGTAATTTTTTGCGATCGGTACCACTTTCCTGTATTTTTTCCCTCCCGGATCGCATAGCATGGAATGAATAGCCATTACAGATTAACGAAGTCGAGGTGAAAGTAGAAGTCGATTTAGAGTGGCGAAAGGAAATATGATATCTGAATTATTTCGCAAATCCTTTGGTAAATCTCCTTGGCCTTTCACCTCTAATTCTACTTCGGTAATGGTTATTGGTTATTTGTCCTGCTCCCCGGCCGCAGGGCCGCGTCAATTTCTTTTACTTTTTTGTGACCAAAAAAGTAAACAAAAAAGTCTTTTTCAGGGCGAGGTTCTCCCGACACCTGGCGGTGTCGG